>FWPV01000805.1_pt1 | contig 94048 bp, 70 predicted proteins | sample 2228371 | NCBI WGS metagenome assembly FWPV01 (sample SAMEA103939776, study PRJEB20133) | metagenome
GCTTTCCAGCACAACATGAAAAACTTTTATTCTCAGGAGAAACCTCTTTCAATTTTAAAGCTAAATTTCAACAGAATTACTTGACAATGTCGTCGGTTTTTTCTTATAAAATTGACTTGCATTTTTAAATTTATGATGTTAAATTTATTAGCTTTGCATGTTTTGAGCTTTTTACATTTTGAAAAATAGGGCTCGAACATCGTTGCAAGAAAAATATTCGAGTAAGAAATTTGTGCCTAAGGGTTTATTGTTCATGTTACATAAAAGTCCTTGGAAATAAGTGTAAATAAATAATCATTGAAAGTAAGGTGTGTTATGGCTCTAATGAATCGCATGCGCGATAATATGAAGACGATTCTTCTCATTTTGGTGGGCGCTTTTCTTTTGACCATCGTCGTGGATTGGGGAATGGGTGGATTTAAGACTGGGCGTCAGCCTGGTGTCATCGCCGTGGTGGATGGTAAGGAAATCAGTTATGAGGAATTTTATTCGCGCTACCAAAATGAATTGGCTGCTTATCGTCAACAGGCCGGCAAAGAACCGGAAGGTTATCAATTACAACAATTGGAGAATAGAGTAGTCGATCATCTCATCCAACAACAATTGTTGAATAAGGTGGTTAAGAAAATTCATCTTGAGGCGAAAGATTCAGAAATTGTCGAAGAAATCTATAACAATCCGCCGGAGGAGTTGCGACAGAATAAAGTCTTTCAGGATTCTACTGGTGCTTTTGATATGCAACGCTATCAGGCGGCATTGGATAATCCCGAAGCCGATCAGTTTTGGGCCTCGGTAGAAGATTATTTGCGCATGACGCTGCCCATGCGCAAACTGGATAACCTGCTGCGCTCATCTGCCATCGTCAGCGACGAAGAAGCACGATTGGAATATATGAAGCGTAATATGAAGGCAAAAGTCGATTATATTGTGGTCAATGCCAGTGAAATGATGACGAGTGTGACAGAACCCAAAGAGGATGAAATAAAGTCCTATTATGACAAACATAAAAAAGATTTTAAAGAGGTAGAGAAACGAGTTGTTGATTATGTGCTTTTGGAGTTGAAAGCCACCAAAGCAGACACTGCTGCTACTTATCGTCAAGCTGAAGAGTTGTTGACCGAAATCCGAGAGGGGGCAGATTTTGCCGAGTTGGCAAAAATTCATTCCGAGGATGAGGGCTCCGCGAAAAACGGCGGCGATTTAGGATTTTTCGGCAAAGGAGCCATGGTTAAACCCTTTGAAGAAGCGGCTTTCGCAGCAAAGGTAGGTGAAGTTGTTGGACCTGTACAAAGTCAATTTGGTTTGCATATCATCAAGGTGACGGATAGAAAAGTGGAAGACGGCGAGACAAAAGTAAAAGCCAGCCATATTTTATTAAAATTCAGTGTATCACCCAAGACGCGTGAGGCATTGCGGGAAGAAGCGGGATATATTTCTGAAACCGCAAAAGAATCAAACCTCGCCACGGTCGCTAAAGCTGAGAATATCGAAGTAAAACGCAGTGAACCATTTGCTGCTGGGGCATTCATTCCTGGGATCGGCATGGAAAACCGCATCAACAACTATGTTTTTCGCGTCAAGAAAGGCACGGTAAGTGATGTTTTCTATATCGACCGGGGGTTTGTCGTCCTGCAAGTGGTAGATATTCAAAAGGAACATATCAAACCGCTTGATAAGGTGAAAACTGAAATCATCAACAAGCTGAAAAACGAAAAAGCGATGCAGTTAGCCAAGGAGAAATGCCAGCAAGCAGCAGATCAGCTGATGTCGAGCGAGGATTTCGAAGCGGTTGCCGCACGAATGAATCTGAAATTGCAAAAAACGGACTATTTCACCCTTTCGGGATATGTTCCAGGCGTAGGCCGTGAGCCGCGCTTTGTCGGTGCGGCTTTTGCACTCTCCCCAGGCCAAATATCCAAACCGGTGGAAGGCACGCGTGGATATTACTTGATCAAACTCGTAGATAAAACAGAATTCAATGAAGTTGATTTTGCCGCTCAGAAGGAAAGCCTCAAGAACCAAATTTTACAACGCAAACAGCAAAGCATGTTTACACAATGGTATAATGACTTGAAGGAAAAGTCAAAGGTAAAAGATTATCGAAAAGACTACTTGTGAGCTTTGAAAAGTCATAGACTACATAAACTCGATTTAGAAAAAGTTGGATGAGAATGGTACTCAAGGAGATGAATACTAACATTTATTAATTTTTTCTTGACAATGAGGTAAAATATTTTTATATATAATCAATAGGAAACATAATTTTTTAAAATGAACAATTTCGTAAAGGCGTCGGCTATTCCATCACTGTAATAGTCCAGACTCTTTGGAATTGATTGGTTAAAGCCCGAATAACCATTGCCTATAAAGCAAGGGAAGCGGGCTTTTTTATTTTTAGGAGGCTATATGCGAACACTGAAAACCTTTTTGTCATCTTTTTTCCTTCTAACCTTTGCGAACACCATCCTGGTAGCGCAGATTCCCAGAAAGATCAGTTTTCAGGGTATCCTTACCAATGCCGGAGGTGTTGCGATCAGCGATAGTGCGTGCATTATGAGCTTTTATCTGTACGACCAGAAGGAAAACGGCACCGCTTTATGGTCGGAAAATCAGATTGTCGTAGTGCAGAACGGATTATTTTCGGTTGAGTTGGGACGAATTCAGCCTTTGGAATTACCCTTTGACCGTCCATACTGGTTAGCGATTCGGATTGGTAATGGCGACGAATTGCCCTCTCGTTTAGCGCTTGCTTCTTCACCTTATAGCCTACGCGCCTGCTTGGCGGATAGCCTCGGCTTTGAGGCTGTGGGTAATAAACAAATCCGAAATGGAACGGTGGTGAGGAGCATTAATTCACTAACCGATAACATTACGCTTGCTGGGGGAGAAAATATTTCTATCACCCAATGACGGGATACCTTGTTCGTTTCGGGAAAAGCAGTAACGGGCAACACATTGGATCAGGCTTATAACCAAGGAGGCGCTGGAAAGGGTAGAACCATTCATGCGAACGACGGGGCGGTGGAGATCAGGGGCCCGGATGGATTGGTGGTGGAAGGGAGAGTTGGCGTCGGCACCACAGCACCGGTCACTGCATTAGATGTTGTGGGCGGTGCACAGGTGCTCGGCTTTAGAATGCCAAGAGGGGCGGTTAATGGCTATGTCCTGACTGCTGATTCAGATGGCATAGGCAGTTGGCAACCGCCGCCAAGCTGTATAGGGGATATTACTTCGGTGGTTGCAGGAGATGGTTTGCTTGGCGGAGGAGATGCAGGTGAGGTGACGCTTCATGTGGGTGCAGGTGAAGGAATTCTTGTCACACAGAATGCAGTTCTGTTGGATACCGTTCATACCAATGGATTGTATGTAAATGAGGGACAGAATAATTCGATTACCAGTGACATGATAGTGGATGGAACCGTACAGACAGCTGATCTCGCCTTTGCGGTGCCCGATGGTCATTCTCTGGATGCCGCTGATGGAGGGCCAAAAAATGCCCTGTATGTAAATAATGAGGGAAAGGTGGGTATTGGCACCCTGGCTCCGGAGGAATATTTACATGTAGTTGCGTCATCACGAAGTGCTGTGATTGCTGTTCAAAGGTCGTCTGCGGATGCTGGATGGTGCGGTATTCAGTTAAAGGGGGTGAATGAAACCTGGACGATGTATATGCCGACTAATAGTGATGAACTGATCTGGAGAGCCGGTTATGCAACCCATATGCGATTAACCCCTGATGGAAAGTTGGGATTAGGCACCTCTCCCGCACAGAAACTGGATGTAGCGGGTACGGTGCAGATGACCGGTTTCAAGATGCCGAGCGGCGCGGCTAATGGTTATGTCCTCACTTCGGATGCCAACGGTGTAGGCACGTGGCAGGCAGCAGCCAATTCTGGTATTGGGGGGAGCGGTTCATCTAACTATTTGGCTAAATTTGCTACGGCAACAACTATCGCCAACTCGGTGATCTATGAAAGCAATAGCAATATCGGTATTGGAACCGCGTTTCCTAATTTCAAGCTAACCGTACAGGGTGATATATGTGCTCAGGGTCATGCAGATGTGATTGCTACTAAGAACTTGCTAGGATCACAATTGGTCTTAACGGATGCCATCAATCTGACCGGCATCACGGACATACGCACCGCTTCCTTGGGCAACAACGTTACAGTAAATATTCATAATCCCGGCAGCGGTAAAGCTAATCTATATGTTGAAGGGGATTTGGGCGTCGGCACATTTTCTATCACTAACATTCTTACCGTACAACGTAATTCTGCCACGGATCCCATTGCTGATGCGTGGACGACTTATAGTTCTGCGCGTTGGAAAGAAAATATCCACACTTTGCAAGGTGCTCTAAAAAAGGTCAGTCATCTCCGCGGCGTTTCCTTCGAATGGAGGGAGAACGGCAAGCGCGACATTGGTCTGATCGCCGAAGAAGTAGGGCAGGTAGTGCCCGAAGTCGTGACTTTTGAGGATAATTGCATGGATGCCAAGGCTATCGATTATGGCCGGCTGGTAGCTTTATTGATTGAAGCAATAAAGGAACAGCAGCAACAGATTGAAGGCCTCTTAACTACCGTCAAATCTTTTCAGAACAATCCATAGTCATTTCATTTGTCACTATTCGAGTGGTAATAAGCTTTGAGAGAACGTATGAGCCGCAATTTTATCAAATAGGGATTAACAAGAAACAATTATTTATCAGTCTGTTACTCTGCCTATGCCTGGCGATATCATTGCTGGCGCAATATATCATTAAAACCAGCGCCATCAGCAACGGTGCCGGCCTGCTTGAAGATAAAGAAAAAAGGGTTGTTGGCGTGTCCGGACAAGCCATCATCGGAAGTCAGCGCAATGCCGCTTTTTATTTGCATGCCGGTTTTCTCCATCAGTCGGGCCGATTGATAACAGATGTCTTGCCAACTCCGGCAGCAGTGCCGCAGGCTTATCATCTATCGCAAAACTATCCCAATCCCTTTAATCCGACGACGATGATCGAATTTACGGTACCCAAAACTGGCCGAGTCATCATTACCGTTTTTGACCTTCGCGGTCGACAAGTAGCCGTGCTCGTTGATGCTATTTATCAAGCCGGTGTGTATAAAGCTGTATTCGACGCTAGGGCGTTCGCGAGCGGTATCTATTACTACCGCTTGCAGGCCGAGCATGTTACGGTGGTGCGAAAAGCCCTGATGATCAAATGATGATCCACCCCTCTAAGGTAGAAAAAAGTAGAGTATGAGTCTTTGAGACTCCTATCCGATACGGTGTTACATATCTCTATCTCAACGTAATCCATCCACCTGGTGTAGTTCCTATAATGACGAGAGAGGAGAATAGGGTGCGATCTTTACATTATTAGGCGGACAATTCTTTTGGCGTTAACAGCGGCACATTTTCTGATCGATCTACATCAAATTCAGCAAAGGGCAGAGAATCCTTAAGCCCAGTAAAATGACCAAAAAGCTGCAAATATCGAGAATCACACCGGCGCGAATCATCGCTGTAATTGGTACCATACCAGAGCCATATATGATGGCATTAGATGGAGTAGATACCGGCAGCATAAAGGCCATACTGGCTCCCAGGCATACACCAATGGCGGGTGGAATGCCACTTACCCCCGCGCTCTTGGCAATGGCAATCATAATGGGAACCAACATATTGGCGGTCGCTGTGTTCGAAGTTGTCTCAGTGAAAAGGATAGCAAGCATAATGGCGATAGCAGTTATTGTCCAAAGGGAGGTTGCACCGCTTAAAGCAATCAGTTGTTCACCTGCGGTGTTGGCCAGACCAGTAGAGAACATCAAACTACCCATCGAAAGGCCTGCCCCGAACAACAGGATTGTGCCCCAGTCTATTTGCACCGCCTGTTGCCAAGAGAGGGTGAAACGGCGTTTGCGCCAGTCAACAGGTAAAACAAAAAGAAGTATCGCCGCAATTAAGGAAGCAACACCTTCTGGTAAATGGTTTTCGCAGAATTGATAAATAGGGCTATCCGCCCCGAAAACTGCTGCAGTAAAGCCAGGGGCAATCCATAGCACTATTGCCACACAAAAACAACAAAAGGCATTTTTCTCTCCTTGTTGCCACCTCCCTAAATGTTTTTTTTGTTGTTTGAGGACCTCTATCATACCTGGCAATTCTTTGCTAAGTGATGGATGCCACTTTGCCATAAAAAATACCATGATAAGCCACATGGCCGATAAAATAGGAAGTGCCAGCAGCATCCATTGAAAGAAATGTATTTTAAAATGTAGCAATTCATCGATCATGCCGATTCCGATCAGATTGGGTGGAGTGCCGATGGGGGTACCAATCCCCCCGATAAGAGCCGCGTAAGAAATGGTCAACAATAGGCCGGTGTGATATTTCCCGAACTTTTTCTGTCGTTCTTCTTCCTTAATCAAAGAACCGAAAGCGGAAATGATACCGATCAAGATCGGATAGATCATGGCTGTGGTAGCGCTATCACTCATCCACATGGATAGGAGCAAAGGGATGATAGCGACAGCAATCAACAGTCGTACAGGACTATTGCCAACCCCTTTGTGAGAAAGGATGCTCAATGCGACCCGCTGATGCAAATTTTGAGCGACCATGCCGCGTGCTAACAGAAAACTGCCGATGAAAAGAAATATGATCGGATTGGCAAAGGGTGCAAAAACCTGCGCCGGCTTTGCGATGCCCATAATTATACAAAGAACAGGCGCCAGTAGAGAGGTCACTGGTATGGGTAAAGCCTCCCCGATCCAGTAAATCAAAATCCAAGCCAGAACAGCTGCCAAGCGATGGGCTGTGGGCGTCAATGTTCGCAAAGGCAATAAAAGGATCAGGATGAAAAGAATAGGCCCCAAGAAAAGACTGACGGTGCGACGATAGCGGTCGAAACGATGTTCCGCTTGGGTGAGGGTTGCTTTTATTCCTAAATCACCGCTCTCTGACAGTGATTGCATATCATCACCTCTCAGTTGTAAGTTAAAACTATTTTTTCAATTGACATGGATATAGCATTACTAGTTTAATATCCACGTCGCCAAGGCCGATGTAAAGGATCGTTTTCAATCGTGGATTTGTACTAACGGATTATAAACGATCAGATCGGAGGGAAAATAATAAATAATGATCTGATTATCAAGAAGAATACAAAGAAAATGCCGGGCATCGGATGTCTTCACGAAAAGCAATTACGCACTCATTATTGTAGTTCAATTGATAAATTTTAAATTAATTAATTGAATTTTTTTTTGATATGTTTGTAAATTCATATAAGGGGAAAATTAATTTTTCAATGAGCGGTCATTGCGACCATATCGGCAGATTGTTGGATGACATCACTATTTTACGTATCTACGAGTAATACCTCAAGCCGGTGTTCCATCGCAGAGTGAATTGAAACGACGCCACATCATAAGTTACTTGATTAAGTTGTGAACATCGAACCATGAAAAGAGGAGAGAATATGATTTCAAAAAAAATATTGTCAGTGTATGCTTTTGTCATCATCTGGGCTTGCTTAATCATTTCGTCACGTGCTTTCGACGTTGATCCACAAGTGATTGCAAAAGCGCAAAAAATGCAACAACAAGGGGAATCTACGGAGGAAATCACAACGGCATTGAGAGACGAATTTCACCTCGAGGCGCTCGACGCGGCCAATGTTCTCAGCCACTTAAAGATAGATGCCGTCGATATTGCGAACGCATTGAAGCAGATATATCAAACAAAGGCGGAAAAAGTCGTTGAAATACTAAAACAAATAAAATGTTCCGCCACAGATATATGCCGTGCTCTCAAACAAATATACACATCAAGTTGCCAAACGGTTTTAGAGCATTTAAAAGCTGTGGGATTTAAAGAGCTGGAAATTGCTCAAGCGCTGTTGGATGCCGGCTATGATGTAACTGAAATAGGGCAAGCATTGAAGATTCAACTCCAGATGAGTGTTGAACGGGCAGGAATTACTTTGAAAAAAATTGGCTGTAAAGCAACGGAAATCACGAAAGCGTTAAAGAGCGCATATAGTATAAAGGCGAAACAAGCGGCCAATCTACTAAAAAAATTGGCATTCTCGCTCCCGGAAATAGCCAAGTCGCTCGCAGAGAACTATCCATTATCAAAACTACGCTTAAAAAAGCTTTTACTATCGATGGGCTATGCCGATTCAGAAGTGACGGAAGCTCTGCAGAACTTGTAAAAATTCAAAAATGCTGAATCTGAGGTTGTGATTGGTTTAAGGTAAAAATAAGATGAAGCGTCGGGTGGTTATTGGGGTGGTTGGTTGCCTATGTATTTCCATTTTACAATGCTGTCGTTCTTTTTCTTCTGCTGATTATTTCCCGCTGAGATTAGGCTTTAGCTGGCAATATCGCGGTCTGATTCATAGTGTCACAGTCTCCGAAGTCCATAGATACGAGAATGAAGACCACTTCACCGTTATGATGAATGATTCTTCCGGAAATGTTTTATGTAAAGAAAAATATGTTCGAAGGGGAAAGCAAATCTATTGGAAGTCATTTTCAACCGCTATAGCCACGATTCCCAATATATATTTTGAGCCGGCAATACCTATATCTCCTATCGGCAATAAAATTGGGGATACGCAAACACTTTCGATTGTTGAGAGGCGAGATATTGGCAGTGCATGCCACGTACGGGTGACATGCACAATCGAAGAGGTGGGGAGGTTACAAATGGGGATCGATAACTTTGAGGGCATTAAAATGCACATCAAATACGAGTGCATCGACGAGGCGCGCTCTATGCTTGAAGGCGATACTTATTATTGGTATGTAAAAAATATCGGCATCGTGAAGTATAGCATGCCTTCGGGGGAAGGGGAGTTACGGATCGCTAGGTTGGAGCAAAATTTATCACTCCAATAATCAAGAGTTTTCTTTGGAGAAATACGATCCAAGTAGTATGTAGAGAGCTCACGGTATTATAATCAGATTCTAAAAACAAAAAGCTCCGATGGTAAACGGGGCTTTATTATGAAATAATCTTAAAAAAGTGGAGACGGTGGGAGTCGAACCCACGTCCGAAAATCCGGCCATAGCAGCGTCTACGCGTATAGTCCTCTGTTGAAATCTCAATCAAGCCTTGCACAAAGGACCAAGCTTGCTTGATCCAGCCCTGTGAATATTCACCGACCCGACCAGGGCCATCGGTGCGGCTATCCTGCTGTGTCTGACGCCCATACGCTGGTCCAGCAGGCGCAACCGGCGTTGGACGTGGTTGCCGTTAATTAGGCAGCCAGAGCATACGCATAATTGTCTGCGTTTACTTTTTTCCCAGATGATTAACGAGGGTACTGGGGTCCTCGGCGCGCAGCCACTACCACCATGATTCCCGTCGAAACCAAATTCGTCCCCTAAAAATTATATATCAAAGAACTTTATTAAAATAACGATGATGAAATCATAAAAGTTCCTTATAATATAACATTTCTAGAGAAAAGAGCAAAGAAAAAATAAAAATATGGGATGACCCATCTGTCATACAGTATGGTAACTCATTAATAAATTTTTTGTTAACTTTAATCAAGCTTGGAAATTTCTGCTCATAGTTAAATTAGACAGAGATAATACGAAACTTAACGCAGAATTCGTATGATTCCCGCCAACTTTGGGAGAAGACCATTTGTGTTAAATATGTAGTTATGATAAAAAATTATTCCAGGAGAATTTGCATAAACGCCTTTAGAGTCTGGCCTGCATCGCCGATGGGTGGGAGATAATTCCAGTGGCGAGAATCTTCACCATCGTGATTGACGATGATGATGTCATAGTCTTTTCCCATGACCATTTCAGAATAGGCGCGTATAGCGCGAATGCGTAGATCATCCATCTCTCCAGGGGTGATGAGTTTTCCTTGCTGTTGGGATCGACCTACCAGCTTGGGTAGCATCACCGCTGCCACCGCTTCTTCAGGGGTGGCAAATCCCATCTTCTCTTGTAGCTGGATGATTTCTTCGTCGTATAGGGGACTAATGAAAACGGTTGTTAGTCTGAACTGATCTCGATTTTTTTGCATCAATGGATGTTCGAGAAATTGTCTTGCGATCGTTGGATAGACCTCCAGCACCAGAAGATCGTTTTCTGCAAACAACGTTTGCACTTCTCGTAAATCCAGTGCCTGCCATACAGTGCGCGCTTTGCCGATGACAAATTGTTCGGCTGGAAGATGGCGTATCATCTCTTCTGGGCGGAAATAGAAATCTTCGCCTTCTTTCTCGCCCGGCCTTGGTTTCCGACTGGAATACAGCACCGGCATGGCAAAGCGAATCTCTGGGTGCATTTTCTTTAAAGTTTTAAGTAATGGCGTTTTGCCCACGCAGGAAGGGCCACTGACCAGAATCAGTTTTTTATTCATATCTTAAAGCCTCTACTGGATCGATTTGTGCAGCTTTACGCGCCGGAAAAAATCCAGCCAATAAACCGACCAGCGTTAAGATGCTCACTGCCAAAGCCATGACGCTGGTGGACAAGAGTGGTCGGCCTAAGAATTGCATGGCACCATCGCCAGCAGGGATCATCCATACTAATTTGATCATGCCGGTAGCCGCCAGAATTCCAATCAATCCCCCTATTGCGGCGATGATTAAAGATTCGAAAATAAATTGCAGCATAATATGCCAGCGCTTAGCTCCCACGGCGCGTTTGATGCCGATCTCACGGGTGCGTTCCTTAACCACCACATACATGATGTTGGCCACACCGACACCAGCGATGATCAAGGTCATGGAGCCTACAACGGCTAAAAAGATTTTAAGCGCCAGAAATACCTTGTCCTGCATTTTGATGGCTTCGTTCATGTCCCATATGGAAATAGCCTTTTTATCGCTTGGGTCGAATCGATATTTCTTCCCCAATATACGATAAATTTCATTTTGAATCAAGTTGCTGTAGCGATCATGCACTGGTTTGATGATGATGCTGTGAATGTACCGCGGGCCATAGATGCTTTTATAGGTTGAGATCGGAATCACGGCGCGGCGATCATCGGGCCCATTATTCATGGCGGTTTGCAATTTCTTCGGCAAAATACCGACGACAGTAAAGGGCAGGCCGTCGAGGAAGACGGTCTTGCCAATTGCGTCTTCTTCCGCGAATAGCTCTCTGGTGATTTCCGAGCCGAGGAAGACCACGCGTCGCCGCAATTGCAAGTCATCTTCGTTGAGGAAGCGGCCGCCTGCAACGGGGTACATCCGTCGCAGATATTCAAAACTAGGATAGACCGCTTCCATGTAGGTCATCGCCGAGCGCGGACCATTAACCAGCCGAGTGTCCCATTTCCCAATTTGGGCGCTGACGGAAGCGATCATGGGAATACTTTTTTGCAGCAGCTCGCAATCCTCTTCTTTCAAACGGATGCGGCGGCCGATGGGGAGGCCTTCATATTTGATACTGGTCTGTCCGCCCCACACGGTAATGACACGATCGGCGGCGTTCAGTAGCCCTTCACGCATGCGAAAATTCAAACCCGCGCCAAACGCCATCAACAAGATGACTACCAACGTGCCCCAGGTGATGGCAAAAGTAGTGAGGAAAGCGCGCAATTTTTGCTTTTTAATATCCTCGATGAATTCTTTTAACAGCATGAAAAGATGCATGGTTACACAGATCTCCTATTAATATCTCAAACAATCGATCACATTCAAGCGTGATGCTTTTCGGGCTGGGAAAAAGCCGGCAACCAATCCAATCAAGCCCAGAATGAAAGCAGCGAAAAATGCGACCGTGAGGTTGATGGATGGTTTACCGATATATTCTTCGAATGGCAAAAACCCAAGAAGAGTCACTAAAAGGAACGATAGAAAAAAACCAATGGCTGCACTAACCCCGATGATGATCAGCGCTTCCATGAGAAACTGAGATAGAATATGCCGGCGTTTAGCCCCGGCAGCTCGGCGGATGCCGATCTCATAAGTGCGCTCCTGCACTACCACATACATGATATTGGCTAACCCAATGCCTCCGACGGTCAATGTCATCACCCCTATGAGCGCCATAAAGATGGTGAATCCGAGGGAAAAATAGTAGATGAATTTATCCATCTCTGTAGTGTCCCAGATGAATAGAGCCTGTCTGTCGTTGGGATCAAACATCTTCTTTTTACCTAAAACTTGATAGACTCGATTGCGGACATATTCTGCCTGGCGCGGATCAGCTGGTTTGTATACCATATTGCTGATGTAACGATGGCCAAACATGCTGGCAAAAGTCGTTGCCGGAATAAAGGCGCGATCCTGATCGCGAGCGCTATAGGAAGATGGTTGCGTCTTTTTCATGAGGACACCGATGACGAGAAAAGGGCTATCACCTATAAACACATATTTACCGATGGGGTCTGCCTCAGCAAACAAAAATTTGCTTAATTCATTGCCGAGAAAGACTACGCGTCTGCGATCTTCGAGATCGAGATCGTTTATCCATCGTCCGCCAGCCATGGGTTGGATATTTCTCATGGGTCCATATTCGGGAATGACACCGGAGATATTTGGTTTATTGATTTTATCTCCGACCCGAATAGGGGAGGCCCAAGTGGAATATTCCGGACTGATGGCACTGAGTTCGATAATTTGTTGACGTAACAACTCGGCATCCGCGGCTAAAAAACGAATGTGACGATCGCGACCAAAGCCCATGTAAGGCAAACTGGTACGTCCTGGCCAAACGATGGCAATGCCTTCACCCATGCCGTGCATGTTCTTGCTCATGGCTGAGCGAATGCCATTGCTGAAAGCTAGTAATACCACGATGCTAATGGTACCCCAGATGATCCCAAACATGGTCATAAATGTGCGGCCGCGATACTGGCGCAGATAATGATAGATTTCCCGCAGCGTGTCTGAAAGATGGTTCATCTTTACCTAACCTCTAAGATCAGATGATGGGCTTAACTTTTTTCTCCAGCACCTCTTGATTTTCTTCCAAACCGGCGAGGACCTCGATATTTATGGCGTCGCTGAGGCCGGTCTGTATGTAATGTTCCTTAACAGTGCCATTAGCAGCAGGGAGTTCGACAAAAGATGAATCGTTGCGGAAGGTGACCACACGCTCCGGAATAGCCAAAACCTGGCTTCTTTTCTGGATGATGATCGTAGCATTGGCGGAAAAACCGGCGCGTAAAACCGCCCCGCCGGTATCGACGATGCGTATTTCAATCGGGAAAACGGTACTGTTTTCTTCCTTTTTTGCTTTTAACGAAATCAGCGATACCTCACCTTTTACTGTTTTCCCTGGCAGGGCGCCGATCTGTAATTCACACGGCATACCTTCGGCGATTTTGCCGACGTCTATTTCGTCCACTGTGCCGCGGAAAAGTAAATCCTGCATGTCGGCCATCTTCATCAACTCCGTCCCCGCCTGATAGGAGGTCAATGGCACAACAGGATCGCCGACATTGACATTTTTTTGCAGGATATAACCGCTGATGGGCGCCTTGATGACCGCCTCAATGTTGGTCTCAGCGATGCGTATCCGTCCTTTTTCCAATAATTCCAACCGTTCTCGCGCAATCTGCTGCCGAACCGAGGCTTCGTCGAATTGTCGCGCGAGCGCTTCAAATTCTTTTTCCGAGATCAGACCTTTACGTTTCAATTCTTTTTGTCTTGCTAATTCATTGCTAATATTGGCCAATTCGATTTCGGCTAACTCCAAACTTCGTTTGGCCTCGGCCAGCTCTAAAGGTGTAGGATCCGGCCGGACCTCCAACAAGGGTGCTCCGGCGTGTACATAATCACCCACATCGACGAATAACCGACCAACTACCCCTGATATTTTCGATTTTATGGCGATCTCATTTTTCGGCTCTATAGCCCCGACCGCTAACGCTTTTTCGACGATATCCATGCGCGTTACTCTTACGGTCATCGCTCGGTCGGCTTGTTGATTTTTTGTCTTTTTGATGATACCCATAGTAATCAAAATGAGCACCAAAATGATTGAAACAACCACCATAATTCTTGCTCTTTTTTTCCTCGCCATATTTATGATACCTCCAACTCTTTATTTGACGTCAACCCTCTTGTTATACTATACGTTATTTCTCTATCCAAGTTACAACTCTCATCGCAATATTAGGATGAAAATAAGGGTTGAACATGATGAGGGGGATACAAATAATCGGTAAAATGTTCGCAGCGTTGGCGAAAATTGCCAAACAAATACTCGCTGCGGCAAAATTCGACATTTTTAAAAATATTGATATTACCACATTTTAGATATGAATCTTTTTAAATATTTTATCATCCAAAATACTACATATTGATTGATCATAATAATATTCGAAAAGAGAATAATTTTTTTTTGTTTATCGAGTAAAACAAAATTCCTGAATTCTGTGTTAATTCGCTCGCCGAGTTCAGCAATTCCACCCATGAGGTGAATGAAACTTGAGTTTACGAGGATACTTCATCTGGGAATTGACTTTAAAAGAAACAGTAATTCATTATTCTCTTAAAGAAGAAGGGATGAACGAGGTCAAATATGAAAACAATTGCTATTTTAGGCGCTGGCACCGGCGGAACCATCATGGCCAACAAGTTGCGACGACATCTGGATGCCAAGAGATGGAAAATCGTGATAATCGATAAGGAGGATATTCATTATTATCAACCAGGGTACATTTTTATTCCCTTTAATATCAATCGACCACAAGAGTTGGTGAGGCGCAAAAGTGATTTTATCCCCAAAGGAGTAGAATTTATCCAATCAGAAATTGAATTGATTGATGCAGAGCATAATCGCGTAACTCTAAAGGATAACAGTCAGATAGCTTACGATTTTTTAATCATAGCCACAGGTGTAGAGCTTGCCCCTGAGGAGACTGAGGGGCTGAAAGGGGAGGGATGGTATCGTAATGTTTTTGATTTCTATACATTAGAGGGGGCGGTGGCGTTGCAAAAATTCCTTCAGCCATGGCAAGGGGGGCGGTTAGTGGTGAACATTGTTGAGATGCCGATCAAATGCCCAGTAGCGCCTCTGGAAATATCTTTCCTGGCCGATTGGTGGCTGAGAAAAAATGGCTTACGGAATAAGGTCGAGATTGTTTACGCCACCCCTCTATCAGGGGCTTTTACCAAACCTGTAGCCGCGCAATTATTAGGAGACATGCTGGAAAAGAAGGATATAAAAGTTGTTGCCGAATTTAACACTGGCGCCGTTGATGAAACCCGAAATGTTTTAATATCTTACGATGGCCAGGAAATTCCTTATGATTTGCTGATTACGGTGCCGCTCAACAAAGGAAACGACGTCATTGAACGGTCGGGCATTGGCGATGAGTTGAATTATGTGCCTACAGAAAAACATACGTTAAAGGCAAAAAATTTTCCTAATATCTTTGTGATTGGTGATGCAACAGATTTGCCCACCTCTAAAGCTGGGTCGGTAGCCCATTTTCAGGCCGACGTGCTGACGGAAAATATGTTACGTATCATCAAAGACCAGCCTTTGAAAGAAGCGTTTGATGGCCATGCCAACTGCTTTATCGAGACCGGTTATCATAAGGGTATGTTGATCGATTTCAATTATGAGGTAGAGCCGCTGCCCGGTCTGTTCCCTTTTCCCGTCATTGGACCGATGCAGCTACTCAAAGAGACACGCATGAATCATTGGGGTAAACTGCTTTTTAGGTGGGTATACTGGAATATACTACTCAAAGGGTTGTGGCTGCCAGTGCCAACAAAAATGAGTCGAGCTGGCAAAAAGGGTTTGTAATTAAAAAATAATTTTGGAGGAAAATATGGCAGAAAAGAAAATCGCAGGTTTTACCGTGGAAGTGGACCCAGAGGGCTTTATGACCAAACCAGAACAGTGGACGAAAGAAATTGCTGTCGCGCTCGCGAAGGAAGAGGGCATTGATCAACTTACCGATGGTCACTGGAAAGTGATCGAATTTATGCGCAAAGATTTTCAAGAAAAAGGTGTGGTGCCGACGATCCGTCGTATTAATAAAGTTGGAGGGATTGACATCAAAGAATTATATGCTTTGTTTCCGAATGGTCCAGCAAAAAAGGCAGCGAAAATTGCCGGCTTGGGCAAGCCGCAGGGTTGTGTTTAATAGAGGAGGTAGGTATGACCAATCAATCAGAGGCTCCCATCAAAAAAGTATCCATTATCATTTCGCGGGGTTCGCTGGATGGTGTATATCCAGGTTTGATCATGGCCAATGGCGCACGCATGGAAGGGATCGAGGCCAATCTCTTCTTTACATTTTTTGGCATGGATGCGATTGTAAAAAAGCGGATGAAAAAAATCAAAGTGGCAACCGTAGGTAATCCGGGGATGCACATGCCTACTATTTTGGGCATGTTGCCCGGCATGTCGGCTTTTGCTACATGGATGATGAAGCGGAAAATGAAACAATTAGACATCCCTCCTGTGGATGAATTCATTCAGATGGCGCATGCCGCAGGTGTAAAATTATATGCCTGCAAAGCTTCGGTAGAAATGTTCGGCTTGAAGAAAGAAGATTTTTGCGAAGAGGTGGAAGATATCATCACCGTCGGTGAATTTTACGAAAAATCCGCAGGAGCACAGATCATCTTCACTTAAAGTTTGCGTTTCCCTAAACTTGAGGGAATCTAGCTTTAATCATAAGAGATGGATATTTTTGCTCATTAAGATTCGGTGGCCTTTTCTAGCCACCGAACCTTTTTGAGCAAGTTGGTTTTATTTGGCACAGAATTTTGTGGCAATGGTCTGAATGATCAGACGCTTATTCACCGAGTAAGGGGTGAAGTAAGCTCTGAAACGTAGTTCATCACTCATCTGAGCGGGGGTCCTCCAACAGATGGACCTTTTTGCAGTGATAATTGTCTCGAAGGGCTTTTCCTCTTGTTAGATCTTCAACCTATGGACTTTTCCCCCCATTTGCTGCATAAATTTCAAGCTAAGGTTTGAATGATTTTGATTAGATGGTCATAGAATATTTGTACAGTTTTTACATTCACTCTTTCTTCCGGTGAATGCGGATGCTGAATGGTCGGCCCAATAGAGATCATATCCATACCAGGGAACTTTTCGCCAATAATGCCACATTCAAGCCCAGCGTGGATGGCTTTGAAGGTTGCTTCCTTACCAGTGACCTGTTTAAAGGTCTCCAGGCTAATTTTGAGAATGGGTGATTCCAAATTGGGCATCCAGCCTGGATAACCTTCGGGTTGTTCGATACTCGCCCCTGCCAATTGGGCAATGGCGGCCAGCTTGTTGCGCGTCGCAAGCAGAGCGTTGCCATTGGAGCTGCGACTGCTGCAAACGATGAACGCCTTTTTAGCATCGCATTTAATCGAAGCGACATTGTTGGAGGTCTCTACCAAATCTTTGATTGTACGACTCATCGCCAAGGGGCCATGGGGAAGAGCAAAAAGCAATCCCAAGAGTTTATCTTGCGCCTTATTATCGAGAACCTGTACCTCCCTTGCAGGGGATTTCTTGATGGTGAGCTCGATATTTTTTTCTACTGGTTGGAATTCGAGGCAGATGTTTTTCATGGCCTTTTGTAGCCACGATTTTGCTTTGTTTACATCTTTATCTGCAACCACAATTTCGGCAAAGGCTTCGCGGGGGATGGCGTTGTGTTTGTCGCCACCGTTCAAACACACCAGAGCCAGGGGGATTTGTTTGGATAACTGCCACAGCAGTCTATTGAGGATTTTCAACGCATTGCCGCGGCCCTCATGGATATCGATGCCGGAATGGCCACCGCGTAAACCGTGGAGGTGGAGTTTTAATAAAGTACCAGAGTTTACTTTGGTACGTTTCAATGGTAAGGTGAGATGGGAGTCGGCGCCGCCGGCGCAACCGATGGAAAAGACCCCCAAATCCTCACTGTCCAGATTCAACATGATCCGGCCCTTTAACAATTTTGGAGAAAGGAAGCGCGCGCCATTCAGCCCGCGTTCTTCATCCACTGTGAACAGAGCTTCCAGCGGACCATGCACCAGCTTTTGATCTTCTAATATAGCCAGACTGGCGGCAACGCCGATGCCATTATCCGCTCCCAACGTGGTGCCATTGGCGTGTAACCATTCGCCTTCCAGGATCAATTCGATGGGGTCTTTGCTGAAATCATGTTTAGAAGTGGAATTTTTTTCGTTGACCATGTCCAGATGGCCTTGTAGCACGACGGTTGGTGCCTTCTCATGGCCAGGGGTGGCATCTTTATAGATGACCACATTGCCCGCTTTATCTTGCACAGCCTTTAGGCCCAAGTTTTTGGCAATAGCCAAGACCCATGCGCCGATTGCTTTTTCGTTTCCCGAACCATGCGGAATTTTTCGTATCTCATCAAAATACTTCCATAACGATTTGGGTTCAAGGTTGGTGATATCAGACATGCCTGCCTCCCTAACATAGGTTTATGGGTAAGGATCATTTTATGGATTAGTGAAAAAATGAACTTAATGATATGCAAAATATTTAGCTACGTTTATGGTTTTAGCGATGAAATCCGCAACCAATAAATTTCAATCCTTCGCTGATGCCACTGCGCCAATAGTGCCATTGGTGCCCACCATCGCGGACGCGAAACTCATGGGGGATTTTGCGCTCTGAAAGGATGTCATGCAGGGCGCAATTACCCCGTAAAAGCCAATCATCGTCGCCGCAATCCAGATAGAAGCGGATTTTTTTCAATTGTTCTAGCGGTTGGTTTTTTGCCAGATCAAGAGGATTGTATTGGCGTAAATGGGCATTGAGGCGATCTTTTCCTTTGAGCTTGTTGCCAAAAATGCCCCCGACATATCGTTCAAAATTATTGTCATCCATGGCAACGATATCGTCATCGATCCACAGAGCTGCGGAAAAAGCGGCACATGCTGAAAATAAATCTGGATGGCGCATCGCCAGCGTCAACGAACCCCAGCCGCCCATGGACAAGCCAGAAATACCGCGATATTCACGGCTGGTGCGCGTGCGATAGTTGGCATCTATGTAGGGGATAAACTCGCTAATGAACGCATCCTCCCAGCGATTGTTTCCTTGGTAATCATTAATATACCAACTCACCCCGCCATCTGGCATGACCAGAATCATAGGAGGAATTTGACGCTCTGCTATGCCATGATCGGCTGCCGACGGTGCTTCACCAAATTGAATCCACGCCGTCTCGTTATCGGAATAGCCATGGAGCAGATAGACGACCGGATATCTACGGCTGGATAGATCATAATCTGGTGGCAAATAGATGGCAAAATGCAACTGTCGGCCAAGGATGGTACTTGGCATCGTTAGACCTTCAAGTATTTTGCCTTGATGGATAGTTTGTCCAAAAAAGAAGCCAGGGATCAGCATCAAAAACAAGGCAAATCGAAGAGGATGCAATCGTGTCATGGTTCTTCCTTTCTGATAAAAGTTCCTTTCTCTTTGCTTTTTTCTACGCCTGGGAGTTTGTGGAGGCAACCGTGCATGGAGATATAAATACCTGGTTCAACCAACTTGGCTGCCATGAGAGCTTCGGTAAAATTTTGCAGAGCATCAGAATATTCGAATCCGAACGGTTTCATGGCACCGGTGAAGATAATGGGCACAGGCAGATCTTTGAGGCGATCATATAGATACTGCGCAGTTTTTGCCATAGTATCGGTGCCATGTAAAATGACGATTGGCACTTTATGCTCCAGCAGATTATCTACCGCCAGATAGATCATCTGCCGGTCTTTATCGGTCATCTCTAATGAATCTTTACAAAGCAAATCATAGCTTTGGATGGCGGTATAGGGTAAACGTAACCTCCGCAGCATTTCATCCAACACCGAGCCGCGATTGGTTAGAGTGCCAGATTCTTCATCGTAGATTTTTTCTATGGTGCCGCCGGTAGTGATGACAAATATTTTTTGTTTCATTTTGTTTTTGCCACAAAATCCTTCATCAATTTTCATTATTGAATTTAGCAATAGCAGGAAAAAAAGCAAGAAAATTTAACCGCTTTATCACTACGGTAAACATATTTCCCTTGACAAAATATTCTATTTTTATTAGCTTTTATTACGCAAACCGAATCGACTATTATTGATCGATTCGGTTTGCGTTTTTATTCGTTGGCTTGTAAGTGTAAACATATTGTGTAATTAAGAGGGAGAACCATGAAGCCATTATATTTATCTCAAGAGCAGCATGATAAGCTAAAACGCGAATTGGATGAATTAAAACGTGGCGAACGACTAAAGATCATCAAAGAAATTGCTGAGGCGCGTGAAAAGGGAGATCTCAGCGAGAATGCAGAGTACCATGCAGCCAAAGAAAAGCAAACTTTGATTGAAAGAAAAATCGCCCGCCTCGAAGAAACCCTTTCCCGAGCGCGCGTTATGAGCGAAGAAATGAAAAACTCCAATAAAGTGCACATTGGCTGTCGTGTTAAATTGATTGACCTGCGAACCGAAGAAGTAACTACATATGAATTGGTGCCAACGGCAGAATTTCATACCTATGAACTGGATGCCATCTCTGTCGATTCGCCTGTAGGAAAGGCGTTAATCGGCAAATCAGTAAATGATATTGTAGAAATCAAAATTCCTGCTGGTACGATAACCTATCGGGTGATGGAAATTTATTAGAATATGACCAATTTTTGGACTATATTTTGCAATTATTTTGTTAAATAATGTGATCTTTTTCACAACAACAATATTAGCAACGGGTTACTGCATTTCTTTTGCAACCTCAGATCAGGCAGATTTTTAGGAGAATGTAATCCTATGAAACAGCTGCAATCTCTTGAAACATTCGTATGCTCAGTGGGTATAGTATGGTTGTTCATGATAACTATATCACCTTTTGCAGCCGCACAAACCTTTGATACCACCCCTCCTTATATCTCTCATCAAATGGTAAAACTTAACAAGGTCAACAATCCCTTGACGTTGGTGGCTTTGATCAGCGATCACAGTGGGGTGCGAGAAGCATCGGTCAAAGTTGTTTATCGGGGAGAGAGTGTGGAACTGATGATGTCTACTCCTTCTAAAAATCAGACCGTACCGGTAAAGGTTAAAGCCGGTGCTGCTCGTATGGGAGTTTATTTGGGGCCAGGTAATCATTTTAAGAAGATGGGCGAATTAGCGGCAGGACAAATAGCAGATGTGACGCTGGTAAGAGATAACTATTATCGTATTAAGACCGAGTCGGGATTGGCCGGTTATATTGATAAGAACAAATGTGAACCCTTGGAATGGGGGTGGATGTATCAGGCTACCATTCCAGCGAAAGCAACACAGGGGAGGAGCTTGAGCTATCAAATTTTTGCGATGGATAACTTTGGCAATGAAGCGCAAACAGAAATTGTTGATGTGAAATTACTCACCGAGCAGGAATTGCTCAATTTACAAAAACAAATGACTTCTGGTAAAGGATTGAGAAGTGGAACTCCATCTGTAAAAACAAAAGGGCCTTTTTATACCCGTCCCTGGTTTTGGCTCACGGCCGCTGTCGTGGGGGGTGGCACCTATTATCTCCTCTCGGGGGATAAAGATGCAAGCACAGGTAAAAAAACCAGTGTTGAGGTCATTATCGCTTGGTGAACCCTTTTTGCCTTGAACGGAAGATTATTTGAGGAGTTAAGAGAATGAAATTGCATCAGGGATTGGCTGCAATACTCATTGGGTGTGTGTGTTGGTATCTTAGCCAATGCAATCATGCGGACCCCATTAGCCCACAAGCAGAAAAATCAACCGAGGTTTCTATTCAATTTACCTTGCCGAAAGCAGCTAATTCGAATAGCAGCATTACCAGAGCTATTATGGTGGTCACTGCCGCGAATATGGATACCATTAGAAAGGAATTGGTTACTGCCAGCGCAGGCTCATTCCGCGATACCTTGCGCGTTCCCTCGGGAAAAGATAGAACCTTTCAAGTCACCCTTTATCAGAATACATTCGCAGCGCTCAAAGGGGAGCAAACCATTGATCTGCCTGCAGGTAAGCGCATCGAATTGAGGCTGAAACTCCAATTTCTCCTGCCAGCATTGAGTTTATCTCCCATAGATACGACGGTGGCTAAAAACGGGCTTTTTACTTTGAAAATTTTGGCTCACCGCGTGGACAGTCTCTGTACGATTGGGAGTAAAATTTTATTCGATCCCTCCAAACTTCAGGTTGTGGACATGGGGCGAGATGATGATTTCTTGAAAACAAACGGCGGGACGATTGCTCAGTTGCAGTTCAGTAAGAATAATGCCACGGGTGAAATCAAATTGGTCTTTGGAATCTTTCCCGCAGCGAAATCCGTCAGTGGCGATGGCCAGATTGCCCATGTGGTCTTTAAGGCATTGAACGGTTCGACGACAGAAATCATACCCAGTTTAGACAACTCAGTGGACCCTGATTTAGGATTGTATGACAAATCGGCGAATCTCATGAATGCAGTAGCACTTGGCAGTAAAATTACGATTCAATAATGAATATTTTTGCAAGAGGGATTATGAAACGATCGTGGCAGCTTGATGTGTGGGCAACTTTCTTAATCGCTTTTTTTCTAATCCCATTACCATCGAAAGCGGCGAGTGATATGGTGGTGGGAACTATGTCGTGCAAATTTGGCCCACCCGTTGCAGTTAGCACTTGGCAAAAATTTACCATTTCCTTGGATGCAGAAACATTTGGTGTCAACCAAGATGATTTCGATCAAATTATGAGTAATGTAAAGCTATTTCGCATCCGCATGGAGATGAGCGATGCCAAAGATGTTGCGGGATTGGATAGCATTTGCATCGGTAATGTATATGTGAGTGATTTTACCAATGGCACCGAGGGCTGGACTTGCCAGGGGGATGGGACATTAGAATGGCGACCTGGTGCAGGGAAACCGGGTGGTTATCTGCAAATTAGCGATTGGGGTACTGGAGATTGGCATTGGGCTGTCGCCCCCTTGGAATGGTCGGGCAATTGGTCGGCTTTGAAAGGAAAGTCGATATCCTTTTATTGCAAGACTGACCATCCCGATTATGCGGGACTGATTGAAATCTCCTCAAACGCAAGCAAGCGGCTAACTATCATGGCGGAACCGTTGATCGTGCCTGTGGGCGGCAAGTCGACCATGCGAGTAGGTCTCAACGAAGTGGCTGCCTCCGATGTAATTGTTGCTCTTTCTTCTTCGAATGAAGAATGTCTCAAAGTACCCGAATATGTAACGATACGCCGAGGCGAACAGGATATTGTTTTTTCCGTAGTCACTACGAGTTATAGCACCGCTGGCTGCAGTTCGGTCATCACCGCCAGTGCTGAAGGCTATGCTCTGACGCGAATGACTCTATTCGTAGGCAAGTCTTCAGATATGTTTAAAAATGGTGTCCTTGAGGGCCGAGTGACGGACGCTTTACACGGCAATGGCCTGGAGGGCGCAATCGTCACGATCGCCGGTTTATCCGATACCACAGACGCCAATGGACGATATCGTATTACCAATATTCCTACTAATCGAATCAATGCTGATTTTACGGCAGAACCCAGATCCGGTAAAGCCCCCCTTACCGTCCATTTTTATGACCTATCCGATGTTGGCCACTACATCGCTTCCGCCTATAAAGAAGGTTACTATCGATCGGAAACGATTTTAACGTTTTATGAGGGGGAAATCAAATATATCGATTTTTCTTTATCGCCAGTTATTAGTCCCGGAGAATATCGTCTGGTGCTTAATTGGGGGGCTACTCCAAAAGATCTCGATTTGCATGTAATCACTCCAGAGATCGATGGTCGATCCTACGAGATTTCGTGGGAAAATAAAGGTAGTGGGGTTTCGGTGCCATTCGTAAACTTGGACATTGATCGTCAGGATGGTTTTGGGCCGGAAACCATTACCATCAAAAAATTATATCCTGGAACCTATCGTTGTTTTGTTGAGAATTATTCTGTCACCCCTGCCATTACCAACTCTTATGCGGTGGTTCAGGTCTATGGATCGGAAGGTTTATTGCGTACCATCAATATCCCAACCACCGGCAGTGGCACTTTTTGGCGTGTCTGTGATATCAATGGCAGTACCGGCGCCATTACGGTGCACAATACCATATCCAATACTCCCGTATCGGGGGCGGCGCTCAGTAAGGCACCGAGTCTAAAGCCGCAAGCAACGAACACGGCTCTCAGCGGCGTGGTCAGCTGGGCGTGGGATTTTGAAAGTGACGGTATTGTCGATGCAACGGTGCAAAATCCCGTCCATACGTACAAAACTCCTGGTTATTATTCGGTTACGCTTAAAGTGTCTGATGGGACCCAGGATTTTGTCATAACCAAGGAAAATTATATCAGTGTTCAGCCGAATATTTATACAGATGTAGCCTGGCGGCAACAGACTTCAAACGTCACCAACGATTTATACGCTGTTTTTGCGGTGGATACTCTCAATGCGTGGGTTGGTGGGAGTGGGGGCTGTATGCTACGAACAACGAATGGTGGGCAGACCTGGACCCCCTACTTTACCTATCCCCAGTTTATCATCTATGATATCTTTTTCATAAACCCGAGCACTGGTTGGGCTGTTGGTTCTGATACCAAACAAAACGCCGTCATTCTAAAAAGCGATAACGGCGGTATCACGTGGACGCGCTGGCCAAGTAGTACCAATGCCAAATTATTCGCTAACTATATGGTTACCCCAACTACAGGATTCAATTGTGGCCAGGATGGTAAGATCGAGAAAACGATTGATGGCGGTGCTTCTTGGTTGATGCAGTATACAAGTCTGAACTCGACATTGCGCGGCATCTATTTTTTGAATTCCGATTTTGGCTGGGCCGTCGGCGATCAAGGGGTGGTTTTAAAGACCATCAATGGCGGGGCTAATTGGGTTTTGCAGACCAGCGGCACTGCTTCGCAAATCAACGATGTCTTTTTCATCAACGAATTGTTCGGCTGGGCGGTCACCTCCGATGGCAAGGTATTGACTACTGCGAATGGCGGTAGCACTTGGGCTCAAAAACAAGTGAGCGAGAATGCCCTTCATGCTGTTCATTTTGAGAACACGTATTTCGGCTTTGTTGTTGGTGCCAATGGCCGTATCTATAAAACGATTGATGCAGGGACAAGTTGGACGTTAGGAATGAGTGGCACTGGCCAGCATTTACACGCGTTGCATATCGTTTCCAGTAGCTGCGCCTGGGCAGTAGGCAACGGCGGAACCATCCTCCGTTTGCAGCGAGGGGCCAAAATTCCACAACCGGTAACCAACCTTTATGCCACTGCCATGGGACCCAATCGAATTCACCTGTCTTGGAATAATCCCTCTGATGAGGATTTTGCCGGTACGGTAATCCAACGAAAATTAGAATCCTATCCACAAAGTATTGGCGATGGCATCAGAATCTACAACGGAAAGTCCAATACCTTTACAGACACCGGCCTGAGCCCTAATACTACCTATTATTACACTGCATTTGCCTACAACACTTCCGCCTTTTATTCCAATATTGGTCCCACATCCCGTGCTTTTGCTTCTACACCAGCTGCTATTGCTCTATATGGTTATAATGTAACGATTGGCAGCATCGACGCTTCAACCTTCCCTGTGGTGAAAACCTTTGTAACGGTCATCGATTCAGCTTCTTTAACACCGGTCATGGGCTTGACAGCGGCTAATTTTTCGGTTAAAGAAAACGGCTATGTGCAATCGCCAATAACCGTCGAAACAGTAAATATAACTTCCGGCGCCAAGGCGGATATTGTGTTCGTCTTTGATACGACGGGCAGTATGGGCGGCGAGATCAACGACCTGAAGGCACGTGCTTCTGCTTTTGCTGATGCCCTGGCGGCTAAGGGCATCGATTATCGATTGGCATTGATCACCTTTGGTGATACCGTTGATAAAGTTTATGATTTTACAAATGACATCTCGATTTTCAAAGGTTGGATAGAGTCGTTACGCGCCTATGGTGGAGGGGATGTAAAAGAGAATGCCTTAGAAGGTTTGGCTCGCGCCTCCAAGCTGGATTTCCGCACCATCACTCAGCGGATAGCCATCCTGATCACCGATGCCCCTTACCATCAAGCCGGCGAGACCGGCGGCGGTGGTACCACCGAATATACCACCGAAAGCATCATTGCGTTATTGAAAGAACATCGCATCCTGACCAACGTCGTGGGCCCGGATCAACCACAATTTCATCAAATTGCTGATGGCACCGGTGGCCTCTTTTTCAATATCACCGGCGATTTCCAAGCGATCATTGATCGGCTGGGTACGGTGTTATCTTCCCAATATGTTATCACCTATTCTTCCAGCAATCCCAAGCGCGATAATACCTGGCGCAATGTTTTCCTCAGCGCTGTTAAAGGAGATAAAGGCGGCTATGATACGGGTCAATATTTCGTCAGCGGTGAAATTCAAAATGTCTCCTCTTTTTATGCCACTGCCATCTCTTATGACCGCGTTTACTGTCGGTGGATGAATCCGAATTTTCCAGGTTTTGCCGGTGTTAAAATTGTTCGTAAAATGGGCAGTTACCCAACTGATTGGAGGGACGGCAGTTTAATTTATGAGGGCACCGCCATTTCGTGCTTGGACGTTGGTCTTGTCCCGATGACGGTTTATTACTATCGCGCGTTTGCTTTTGATAATAGTGGACAAGTTGCAATGCCAACCGAATCGGCGCAGGCAGTGGTGCGCACCCTACCATTTTGGAGTACGAACACCACCTGGACCGCCCAAAATAGTGGTGTGAAAAATGATCTTTATGCTGTCACTGCTACCGATACCGCCCATGTTTGGGTGGGGGGCAGCAATGGAGCGCATCTGCGCTCGATGAATGGTGGACTGACCTGGGAACCACGATTTGTGAGTGAAAATAGCGACGTTTTCGATTTAGCTTTCATCAATCACAACACCGGTTGGCTGGTGGGCCACGAAAACAAATCTACCGCACTCAACATGAAGACCAATAGCGCCGGCTGGTCGTGGACCAAATGGCCCAGCAGCGCCGATCGCTCGCTTTTAGCCAATGCCATGATGAACGAGAGAATCGGCTGGAATGTGGGTTTAAACGGCCACATCGAAAAAACGATGGATGGTGGTGCCCATTGGCTACAGCAATATCATAACGCAGAACAGGCTTTCCGCGATGTTGCTTTCGTAGATTCATTAACCGGTTGGGTAGTGGGTGATAATGGAGTGATCCTAAAAACCGGCAATGGCGGAAGCACCTGGTCAGCGCAAAATAGCACCATTCATAGCAGGATCAATGGCGTTTGCTTCGTCGATCGTGAAAACGGTTGGGCGGTCACCAGCGACGGTAAGGTGCTCTCTACTAAAAATGGCGGCTCTACCTGGAATGTACGCTCGCTCAGTGAAACATATCTTTCTGATGTTCATTTTTGCGACCCGATGAATGGCTGTATTGTGGGTAGTCTGGGTCATATTTACCGAACCCGCGATGGCGGGAATAATTGGAATCTGGAACCCAGCGGGATTCTATTCACACTCCATGCAGTTTATCTGGTTTCTCCTATTTGTGGTTGGGCAGTAGGGGATGGTGGTACGATTCTCAGGCTCAGCGCCAGCGGGACGTCCCTCTCGGGTATGAAAGTAACGGTGAATGCTATCACTGGCGAATCTTTCCCGACGATCAAATGTTTTGTTTCGGTATTAGATGCTGTTTCGCGGACCTCGATAGTCGATTTGCGCGCTAATCATTTTACCGTGCGTGAAGACAATGCCTTGCAGGCGCCTTTGACGGTTGAATCATTGACGTCCACAGCGGGCGCCAAGGCGGATATTGTATTTGTGTTCGACGTCACCGGTAGCATGGGCGATGAGATCGAAGGCCTGAAAAACCGTGCTGTGTCTTTCGCCGACGCTCTTGCATCCAAGGGTATCAACTATCAACTGGCATTGATCACTTTTAAAGACGACGTCGATGTGGTACGCGACTTTACCACTGATGTTTTGGAGTTTAAAACATGGATGGAAGAACTCACAGCAGCTGGCGGCGGCGACGTGAAAGAAAACGCCCTGGAGGCCTTAGCCCGAGCTACCCGTCTGAGCTTTCGCAGCAATAGCCAGAAAATGGCCATCCTCATCACCGATGCCGAATACCATCAGGCCGGCGAAAGTGGGGATGGCACTACGAGTTACACGACAGACAGCATCATCTCACTATTACGTGATCAAAACATGATCACGCATGTGGTTGGCCCTGACTTGCCACAATTCCAAACGCTTGCCGAGAAAACCAGTGGCCTCTGGTTTAGTATCCTTTCCGATTTTAGTGGTATCATCGATAGCATCAGCGGCATCATTGCCGCACAATATGTGATCACTTATACGACAACGAGGCCAACAGCCGATAACAACTGGCGCCAAGTCGCTGTGGTGGTCGAAAAAGACGGCAAAGGTGGTTTTGACTTGGGAAAATATTTTGTCGGCGCCTCCAGCTTGGTTATCAAGCCCAATACCATCCTCGGCATTCGCGACAACCTGTTTGAAGTTTCTATCGATATCGAGAATATCATCAATTTAGGACTCGTTCATTTTATTCTGACCTATAACAAAGATAAAGTTCGCCTGCAAGATTTCAGCAGTGGTGAATTTCTCAGCCAAGGGGGCGCAGGATCTCCAACGCTTATCGCAACCAACGATACCACCAACGGCACCTTGGACGTGACCATGACGAGGGTAGGGATGACCAGCGGTGCTAACGGCACGGGTACACTACTCAAAGCCAGATTCAAAGTATTGGTGAATGACTGTGCCAGCAACTTGGGATTGACATCGGTGGACCTGCGAACCCCCGACAACGCTGCCATTCCCGTCACAATGCGCGGTGCCTACATCCAGGCTGCGGCTACCGCTGGATTGGTAGGGGATTTCGATGGCGACCTGGATATCGATCTGCGCGATTTTACCCTGCTCTCCTCCTACTGGCAACCGGTGAATAATCCCAAAGGTGATATCGGCCCAGCCAGTGGCTCACCGCCATCTTTAATCCCCATTCCCGATGGCAAAGTAAATTACGAAGACCTATTCGTCTTCACCCGTATGTGGAATTGGTATCAGACTCGAAGCCTCTCCGCTTCAACCAGCAATGGCGGCGAAGCGATATTAAGTTGGCAGCTGACGCCTGTTTCGATGCAAGACGGCGTCTATGTTTGCCAATTAATGGGTCAAGTTCGCGGAATGGCGATGGCACGGCTGCAATTACATTATAATAGCGATGAACTTTCCCTAAAAGAAATAACACCAGGACCGCTTTTGCAGCTAAATGACAAAACCTTGGCATTCTTTACAGATGAAAATAAAGAAACTGGTACGGTGGATGTCGCTATTGCTGTGTTAGGAAATGGAGCCAATCAAGAGGTTGCAGGCAACGGTTCTATCCTCTCACTCAAGGTACAGTTGAAAACTCCGCAAGAAGCTAACGCGAAATTGGCATTACAAAATCTCCAGATATTCGATCGCCATCTGAGGGCCCTTACTGTGCAAAAAACCGAATTAGAGATCATTCAAAATAAAGGGATTCCGACAAAATTTGAATTATCTCAAAATTACCCAAATCCATTCAATGGGTCTACGGAGGTTTATTTCCGTCTGCCGCAAACAAGTAAAGTAAAGCTTACCGTTTTGAATGTGTTAGGTCAACCGGTGCGCACCCTGGTAGATGAGAAATTGCCAGCAGGAAGCTATCGCCGCACCTGGGATGGACGCAACGAATCCGGCCAAGAAGTGGTGAGTGGCGTTTATTTGCTCAAGATGGAGGCCGGGTCATTCTGTGAATTTCGGCGGATGGCTTATGTAAAGTGATTCTTTAAGGGATTGTTTTCGCGGGCATATTTTCCCCAAAAGGGATACAAATATTGAAAAAATGCAAAAAACCCGTTCAAAAGGGCAATAGCTTTCCGGGGTTCCTTTTGAACGGGTTTCTTATTATGACCATACAATTAGGCCTAAGGCATCCGTTTTAACCATTTTGCCATTAAGGGGTAGTTATTGTCAGGACACCTTCTATGCCTTATCTTCTAAAACTGGAATTGGGTGGAACGGGCGGCTTTTTAATGCCGTAATAAATCAGAATGCTTCCAATGATAAGTATGGCAATGCCTATGAGAGTGAGCACCAATAAAGCCGTATGAACACGATCCACACCTAAAAGCAGACCAAGTTTGATCTTGGTCTTTCCTACCAGAGCTTCTAAAATTGCCCGGCGTTGCCAGATTATTAATAAGCCGGACAGACTGAGAAAACTTCCTGAAATTATTTTTTTCATATTACAATTTTTTTAACACTTTTGCCAATCTTTCAGCTGCTTCTTTTTTGTGTTCTGGATCATTGAAGACACTGACGGGAAGCGATGCCACTTTTTCATATTCTGCTTTTGCCAATTCATATTGGTCCAATTCTTGATAAGTGATGCCCAATTCGAGGTGGTGATTTATATAGTTTGGTTTTAGGGCGATGGCTTTTTTAAATAGCTCTATCGCTCTTTCGTTGCTGGCTGGGGGCAAACCTCCGTAGAGGATTTTGGCAAAGGCTTTCAAGACGCCGCTGAGGTTGGCCACTTCTCGATTCCAGCGGGCCAACACGTGCATGGCAATATCATTGTTGGGGTCGAGTTCTAGAGTTTTTTCGGCTTCGTATTTAACTTCCTTTGATAACGAAACTTTTTTCTTGCCCCCCTCCATCAAGGCAACGCGACCCACGGCAATCGCTAAAGCCAGATGGGCGTTGGCATCTTGGGGGCAATGGGCTACCGCTTTGCGGGCGAACACCTCTCCTTCATAATAATTCTTGCGCTGGATCTCTTTATCGGCCATTTCTCCAATATCGATCAGGGTGCGAGAAACCTTCCAAATGGCCTCACAATGAGTAGTATCAGCCGCATAAGCCTGGCGATACCATTTGAGGGCTTCTTCATTATTGAACGCATCGCGTGCTTTGTCTCCTTTTGCGATTAAATCAACAGGGCTTTGTGCCAGTCCAATGCTATACATCCAGACCATGGCAGTGAAAAAGATCATCTTTCTCATATCAAACCTCCTTACGAATTTTGATGTGGTTGAATATTATTCAGATTCTACGATTATTTTAGCAAAATTGCAATAAAATTTTATTCCATATGAATAGTTCTTTATTTTTTAATGCTATTATCGTAAATTAACGGTATTGCAAAAAAACGAGTGTTTAGAGTTTTAAAATAATATGTACCTAAACTGAGCGATTACCCTAATTTTACGAGGGTTCTCGACTTTTGCAAAGTAACCTTATGAGCACCAATCGCTCAATTTAGGATGTACTTCATAGCTATTGCTAAATGAGCTTCTCATAGAGGTGCAGTTGTTAAAGAAGTTTAGATTCTAAAAGATCAATTTCAATGATGTAAGAGATAAAATATATTGACATGGAAAAAGATAAGATCATCATTCGTGGTGCCCGCGAACATAATTTAAAAAACATTGATCTGGAAATTCCGCGTAACAAGTTGGTAGTCATCACCGGTTTGTCTGGTTCGGGCAAATCTACGCTCGCCTTTGATACGCTTTATGCCGAGGGCCAGCGACGATACGTCGAATCTCTTTCTGCTTATGCGCGGCAATTCTTGGGGCTGATGGAAAAGCCGGATGTGGACTATATCGAAGGACTCTCTCCGGCCATCTCTATCGAACAACGCAGCACCGCGAAAAACCCCCGATCCACCGTGGGCACAGTGACGGAAATTTATGATTACCTGCGATTATTGTTCGCCCGCATCGGTGTGCCTTATTGCTATCAATGCGGTAAGAAAATTGAACGCCAGACCATCCAGCAGATCGTTGATCAAGTATTGTCGTTACCACCGGAAACAAAGATTCAGATTTTATCGCCGATCATCCGTGGACGCAAAGGAGAGTACCGCGAAATATTCGAGCAGGCCAGACGCGACGGCTATGTACGCGTCCGTGTGGATGGCCAGGTGCGTGAATTGAGTGAAGACATCAAACTGGATAAGAACAAAAAGCATAACATCGAAGTTGTGGTAGATCGATTGATCGTCAACCCGAAGATTCAGACTCGACTTACCGACTCGGTCGAAACCGCGCTTGGCCTTGCTTCTGGAATCATCCTTATTGACGTCGTAGGCGGACAGGAACTGCTTTTCAGCGAGCATTATGCCTGTATCGATTGCGGCATTTCCTATGAAGAACTGACGCCGCGGATGTTTTCTTTCAATTCACCATATGGCGCCTGTCCGACGTGCAATGGATTAGGCACAAAAATGGAGATCGATCCGGATTTGGTGGTGCCGGATAAATCGCTTTCCCTCAATGCGGGTGCCATTGTGCCCTGGGGGCAACTCAAGGATGGCTGGTATCTGACTCTGGCCTCTGGTGTGGTGAAAAAATTCGGCTATAGCCTGGATACTCCATTTGAGCAATTATCCAAGGAATGCCAACATGCCATTCTTTATGGCAGCAAAGAAGAGATTGATTTTGACTATAAATCGCGCACTGGCCGCATGGAGGGCAAATTCCGCAACAAATATGAGGGGGTTATTCCCAATCTCGAACGGCGGTATCATCAGACCGACTCTGCTGCCATCCGCGAATGGATCGAAGGGTTCATGAACATGATCGAGTGTCCGGAGTGTGCTGGGTCCCGTTTGCGACGAGAAGCCCGGTCGGTGAAGATCGGCGATTATTCCATTCATGATATCGTGCGCATGTCCATCAGTCAGGCGCAGCAGTATTTCAATAATATCCAACTGAGCAAACGCGAAGAACAAATCGCCCAACAAATCCTAAAAGAGATCCGTGAGCGGCTGGGATTTTTGGTCAATGTCGGGCTGGATTACATCACCCTGGATCGTGCTTCGTCTACGCTTTCTGGAGGCGAGTCGCAGCGCATCCGCCTGGCCACGCAAATTGGTTCGCAATTGGTGGGGGTATTGTACATCCTCGATGAACCATCCATCGGCCTACATCAACGCGACAATCAGCGATTGATCAATACTCTTTTGCAATTGCGCGATTTGGGCAATTCGGTCATTGTCGTCGAACATGATCGCGAAACCATCGAGCATGCGGATTTTTTGGTGGATTTAGGTCCTGGCGCCGGCGAACATGGCGGTAGAATCGTGGCTCTGGGCACCCCTCAAGAGGTTGCAGCCAATGAGGCTTCCATTACCGGCAATTATTTAGCCGGTCGGCGCAGTATTCCTTTGCCGAAAAAACGCCGCAGCGGCAATGATCGCTATCTGGTGATTCGCAATGCCCGCGGCAATAATTTAAAAGGGATCGATGTTCACATCCCCTTGGGCAAATTCATTTGTGTTACCGGTGTCTCCGGTAGTGGCAAGAGCACGCTGATTATCGAGACCTTGTATCATATTCTCAACCGCCATTTTTATCATGGCAAAGAAGCGCCGCTGGAGTACGACAGCATCGAAGGGCTGGAGCATCTCGACAAGGTGATCGATATCGATCAATCGCCCATCGGCCGCACGCCGCGCTCTAATCCGGCCACGTATACCGGACTTTTCACGCATATCCGTGATCTCTTCAGCCAGTTACCAGAGGCGAAGATTCGGGGCTACCAGCCAGGGCGCTTCAGTTTTAACGTCAAGGGTGGCCGCTGCGAGGCCTGTCAAGGCGATGGTATCCTCAAAATAGAAATGCACTTTTTGCCGGATGTGTATGTGACCTGTGAGGTCTGCAAAGGCAAACGCTACAACCGCGAAACATTGGAAATTAAATACAAAGGCAAATCCATAGCCGATATCCTCGACATGACCGTTTCGCAGGCGCTGGCGTTTTTCGACAAAATACCGGTCATCAAACGGAAATTGAAAACATTGCAAGATGTGGGTCTGGGATATATCCGCCTGGGACAGCAGGCGACTACGCTATCCGGCGGAGAGGCGCAACGCGTCAAGCTGGCAACCGAGCTGTCGAAAATCGGCACCGGCAATACCATTTACATCCTCGATGAACCCACCACCGGTTTGCATTTCGAGGACATCAAAATGCTGCTGAATGTGCTCAACCGTTTGGTGGACAAGGGCAATACCGTCATCGTCATCGAGCATCACCTGGATGTGATCAAGACGGCCGATTACGTCATCGATCTTGGGCCTGAGGGCGGAGATCAGGGTGGCTATATTGTGGCTCAAGGCACACCAGAGGAGGTGGCACAAGTGAAAGAGTCATATACTGGTCGATTTTTGGCGCAGGTTTTAGCGAGCGGTAAATAAAGGAATGGATGATTTGCTCGGGATTTTGCTATCTATGTCTTTAACCTTGTTAGGTGATTGAAAACACCAAAAGCATGAGCTGGCGAAGCGTGGAGGGACGAGAAATCTTGGATGGCTGCGCAATTTTATCCTTCACATCTCTCATATGGTAGCAAAAAAGCGATCTAATATCTTAATCGCATGGATATATTGGGAATGCTATCAGGGTACCAGCTTGAAATGCCGAGAAGCAGCGAAGGAACGGCGACAATCGAAAATGAGAAACTTTCGGACAACCCCACCTGTGCGGTCGAGCCTCCGAAAGACAAAGAGATGACAATCGCCAATAAAATTGCAATCGGCATAATGAAGAAAAATACTGGTAGGGTTCGCGGCTCAATTCTGCTGAGGTTGACCAGCCGATCGACAAAATCTTTTTTCAGAGCCGAATTTTTGGACCGCAGAATCATCACCAGTGAGGTAATAAAAGGCGCCATCAGTCCCAGCAGCATTAGCAGTAAGCACGCTCTGCTGTCGTCCCGATAGCTTAAATAAGCGCCAGCAAACCAGAATAGATAGGTAGCGATTAATACCGTGGCAAAGTCTTGAATTGTAGGAATGACGAACATCCATAGTTGAGTCCATAAATGATTACGGGTAACTTTTTTCATCTGCGCCATGCCTGCCGCCCAGTTTCCATCGAGCTGTTGCTTTTCCAAAATCAGCCATAAAATGGCATGATCTTTCAGTAGATTATTAAACGAAAGGGATGATTATGGCAAAGTGATTCTAATATTCTGTTTAAAATTATGCCACCATTCCAAAAGGGCAATTCAGAAATTATGGGATTATACCCATTCAAAGATGAGCCAATTGCAAATGAGCTTCGTCATAATGCAGCCAGATCTGTGTGCTTAGTGGTGATTTTTTATTTTGATTGCGAATTGCTGTCTTCTTTTCTTATGTGATCTTCTTGTGTAGACATGAATTTCTCTTTAAAATGTTGTTTCCAGCGCTCATCATGATCGTGATTTTTTCTGTGCGGGAATGATTTGAACAGGATGTGAGACAGCAATATCAATCCCCACGCCTGCCAAAAGGTAATTCTGGTCAAGCCAAAGATCGTAGGCATCAGCCAGTTCCAGAGTTTCATTACCAGAACACTAAAAATCAATGCTATTATCGCAGCGAGAATGACCCCTTCAATAGCCATACCCACAATATCGACACTTTTTTGCTTGCTTTTTAAATGTCCCTGTTTTTCCATTTTGCACCTCTTTGATTTAAGATTGGAGTTCCATCTTTAGCTCGACTAACCTATTTTTTAAAAATTGTACCGCATACCGCTTCCGAGCCATCAAGGTATTGATTGACTCGCCCGTCTCCTCCGCAATTTCCCGAAACGTCCTGCCTTCTACCACCTGCTGGATGAAAACATACCGCTGCTTTGCAGGCAATTCATCAATTATTGCCATGATAACTTGAAAAACCCGCTCACGGCTCTCATCATCCAAGCTATCGGGAATTTCTTCGGTTAAAAAATCTTTAAAGCTAAAATCATTTTCCAACGGCTCATCAATCGAAACCGTCGGCAATCGCTTCTTCCGATACCAATCGATGATCTTATTCTTAGCAACGGTGTACAGCCAGCCTGTCAAATTATCAACCGCTTCGAGGGCGTTGAGGTTGGTCAGCGCCTGGAAGAAGATCTCCTGCAACAGGTCTTCTGATTCTTCGAGCGAGCGGATTTTGGATCGGATATAAGCAACCAACCCACGGTGCTCCGCCTCATAGCTTTGTTTTAACCGATGTACTTGTTCGTTTATCATCTTGGTTATAAAGACGAAAGAGGTGCAAATTTAGTGTATTTTTTTTGATTAATTTTTTATGTGAAATGAACCAGGAGAGAAAAAGTTGCCACCCTTCTGAAAAAAAAAGAATCATTATCAAGACATGGCACCAGAGAATATTCCTTAACATTGCAGGTTTAGGACTTTATGCTGATAACCGCGTGAGTGTTTTTGATCGAAATTAAAGTGATAGGAAATTGTTTTTGTTGGTCGCAAAAAACGAGGGAATCGGCCTTTATCCGGTCTCTGATAACCTGGGCTTTACTTCTTTTCCGAGCGCCACGCTATATCTGGCCTCATCATCGCTTTTTGTCTGGGGGTAAAATAGCCAAACAGTCTCTGAAAAGCAAGTAAAATTTAGGCATGAAAATAGTCGATATAGCTGCAGGATCAAAATCCGCAGAAATGTAGGGAGGACTCTTTAAAGGCACAGAAGCTTAAAATAATCGTAATGATGATTTGGTTCGCCTTTGCATCTCTGATTACTGCTGATCTTCTGTTGGAATCCGTCATAATGCCTATCAATGCGATGGGGTTTGAAAAAATGCGATCGACGGCCTAGCAACAGGAACGCTTTCAGTCATAATGCAGATCAATGCAATGGGATTCGAAAAAAGGGAGGGTCATCGTCGTCTAAGGTCAGATGCAAATGGAAGGCGGGGACGGCGTCCCTGCCGTGACACTCGAAACAGAGATTCATTCAATCTTGTTTCATCGCGCTGTGGAGGGATGTAAGGATTGATGTTCGTTAGCCAGTTAATTTTTTCGGACCGTGGTAACATGTCACTTTATTATAGCTAATAACTAATGTTAATTTCGTTCCATCTCTGTATGGTGGAAAGCAAAAGGAGGGCGTTCTGCGTCTGATTAGTTCTTTTTCTCACCGAGCGGCAGGTTTGCGCTCCGATGGAGAATGGGGGAATGAGATTAATTTGCCGTGCATGGTGGGCTGGACGACGTTTTCTCTGGCCGCCGATGCATAAGGATAGAACACAGGAAAATAATTGTATCTCGTTTGACCTTATGGGCGGCGGAAGGCACCTCGAGGCGCTCTGTGGCCTACCCCATACTCGTCCGCAGATATCATTCACGATGGCATCCGCATACCATCCCATCCCGACGGTGATGATGTTGTGGTGTGGGCATCAAGCCAGATTCATCGTTACATGATTTCAAAAATAAAATCACTTTTTGATTGACTTTATGGGTGGGATTTCGTATTATTTTTTGGTAAAAATGAAGAGGGTATTTTACCTTCCTGATTTGTAATTTATCATCATCTGCTTGGGGATGAGCCATGATGCATGGCAATCCATATTTGATCAGTGAAGAATTTGGAAATATCAACGATTCCATTCTACTTGCAGCGTATTTGCCGATGGCCGAGCTCCTCTTGCGCGTATGCGGGGTCATAAGCGACAAACAAGAGAAATACAGAACCGAACGAGCCTACCCATGTTGGATCAAGCGTTTGATACTATTCCGCTATAAACGTCATTTGCAGGAGATGGGGGAGGAAGAGGTTCAGCAATCCCTTGCCCATGTGGCTGTTTACGAGGACGTAAAAGCTGGAATCTGAGGGAAAAAACTCCCATAAAAAAAGTATATCCATTTGCGTTGATTATGATGAAATGGATGTGGGGAGGTTTGTTGATGCCGCTGGAGTGAGAGGGAATCGAAAAAAATATGGGAAAATGACTATCGAGAGGCATTGCCATTGGGATTGAAAGATTGAATGGTGAGGCAGGAGACTTTGGTTTGTAGTAGAAAAGTTTGCAAACGAGATCCGATTGGGGAAATATGCAATGGTAGAAATAATTAATTTCTAGAAATAACGTAAGACTATTTCTACCATGGAAAAATTTTTTTTATGTTTGTAAATAGTGTGAGAGGCTGGAGGTAGGAGGTAGGAGTTAATATCAGGTTGGACTATAAGAAAGTATTAATGACTTGTTAATACCTGAAAGTGAAATCTAGTTAGATCAGTAGAGAGGAAAGATGAAGGTTCACGCATTCAAAGTTGGTGATTACACGCATACACACGAGCGACAAGCTTTCCGAAAGCTATGCGAAAGATTAGCCGCCAATCCTGTGGATCAAGAAATCTATCTAATAGCTAATGCCACTATCCCTGATGTTGAATTCAAATCAGACGGAAAGTCCAAACCTCGTACATATAGGGGTGTCTCGCCAGACATCATTGTCTTCAAGAAGGATAGTATCGCCGTTATTGAACTTAAAGCCTATCCTGGGCTCATAACCTTTCCTGTCGATCAGAAACACATCTGGGATCCTTGGACTTATGAATATGACGGTATGAAAAAAGTTATCAATGAAGGAGGGGCATCACCATACCAACAAGTGAAGGACAATGGCAATGCCGTACGGGCATTTTTAGAAAATTATGAAACGCAATTCGCAGACGATGAAACAAAGGGTTCGCTTTGGCATAAACTGACTAAAATCATCCTTTTCTCGGCTGCTAATGTGCGCTTTGCATCACCGCCGGCAGACGCTTGGAGAAGAACGACAATTGCATCTCTTGATTCTAAAGCTGCGGCTGAATACGACATTACGAAATACTTATCCGACCTTACTACTGATCTAATCGATTATAAAATTGATCCACGCCCTCAGATTCACCTTACAGAAAAATCCATACGCGCCATTGTAAATATTCTTGGTGCCGAAGAGTTCTTGTTCACATTAGCGGAACCTTCCACCGAGCAGGTCGTCTTCCCTGAATATGGAATATCCCCAATAATATCCCTTGGTTCTCGTATGGTAGCTCCCTCTAATAGAATGAAGACGCAAATCGAGATTCCTAAGAGTATTCTTAAGGAACCGGTACCCTTGCGCGTATTGCGATACTATATTGAATGTATCCAGGAGTTAGTAAAGCAGGAGTCGAGTATTGACCTTTCCAGGCCCGATTACTACTATTTCATCCAAAACTGTAATGAGCCAATTTTCTTTGACAAGGGGCAGTTCATTCTTGAAAGCAAAAACATACCCCCCCGATTTTTAACGCCTGATGCCAAATTCACTTACGGGTATCTGCTTGTTATTACAAAGAAGTCAGGGAGAAATACTCAAATATTCAATGCTGATCCAATATTCATGCGAGATGTGCGAATATTTTATGATAAAGGTATGTACTTCTGTCAATCGCTGAGCAAGGATGAAGTCACCGTTAACCGCGCATCCCTTCGTCACTTTAAAGCTATAGAGGGTCTCTCTACCGAGGAAATAGAGAATTTGCTGCGTGAGGTCGAAACCGCCGGATCGATTGAAGATCAAATTCGCTATTTGTTGGATGCCGTTGGTGTTGAGTGGCAACCAACATTTAAAAAGTTAGTTAGATTCAACTATGCGGCTCTGACAGAAGGGTTAATACCCCTTGGTGTGTTATTCCAGTCAACGTCTGGTATATATAATCACCTATTGAAGGATTTGGGTAAGATGCGAGAGGCATGGAGCATTCGGCCTGAAACTCGCGATAATCTTGTCTGGAAACTGTTAGACAATCTAGCATCAGTAAACGTTTCAACAGTATGGAAACCAGCTCGTCTCTGTGTAGTTCCATCAAATTATGAACAGACACAAGGAGTAGGATTGGCGATCGACAATAAGAGTCTTATACAAGTCATATCTGGACCACCTGGAACCGGAAAGACTCAGGTAATCCAAAACATCATTGTAAATGCCGCTGACACAGGACAGAAGGTCATCTTTGCCAGTCGGAATAATAAGGCTGTAGATATGGTCGTAGACAGAATGAACGGAGGCATTCTACCATTCCCATTTGTGTTTCGCACTGGAAGTAATCAAGAAAACCAAAAATTCGCCAATCTTCTAGGTAGATTAGGTCCGATTGAACCAAAAGACTTCCTCGATCTTAAAAAACAAGAACACAAGATACACGCGGAACTAAATAAACTTAACAAAAAGTTGCAGGACCTTCATCAATGTTTTGAAGAACTCAGTAAGGCCAAGAAAGAATTAGACGATATCGATCAGCAAATGGAGACGCTACGAGAACAAAATGCGGAACTGTTCGCGCTTACCAACTGGTATGAGGCGAAGCAGGACTCGGATTTTGGTGCAAGCGTTTGGCGAGACCTTACAAACAAATTCGACCAAGATTTAGCCGCGGGATCCAGACTGGTTAGCCGAGTAAAAAATTGCTACAAAAAAGAATTCGGCTTTGGAGCGATGGTTTTTCGTCGTAAGTATGATGAGTTTATTCAGAAGGAATTCATTAATTCGTTAAATGATTGCCTTCCCCAGGATCTGATCCACGTTATTGGTAATAACAAACTGATAGACGCATCTAAAAACGTGCTACCGGTTCTTGAAAAACTAGTCGAACTCAATCAACGCTATTTTGATACGCTAGAAGTACTAGATAAGTATAATGAATCACACCTCTTACAAGAATGGAGCGATATTGAATCTGCTAAAATTGAGCCTTCTAAGAAGATTCTTAGTCTGGGATGGTATAGGCGCCGTGAGGACAATATTATCAGGGCAGTAGTAAATCTGCTGGAAGACAGACGTTCTACTACACCGTTTGTAGATGTTCTTAAGATGTTCACGTGTTGTGCTACGACGACCTTGTCCGCTGGTAACAAAATTCCATTATCCCCAGGACTATTCGATTTGGCCGTTATCGACGAAGCTTCACAAGCGGATGTCGCCTCTTGCCTTCCTGTTCTTTACAGAGCGTGTAGAGCTGTAATTATTGGGGATGAAATGCAGCTTCGTCCAGTAATTACACTTCCAGAAACAAAAAATGAACAACTTCTGAAAGCATTTGGATTGGATGGTGAGGAATTTAGACGATATGATTTCTGCGCTTCTAGCATGCTTGACTTTGCTAACGATCGGTTCACTGCCGCCGGTGGTCGCAGACTTCTACTGAGAGATCATTACAGATGCCATCCTGACATTATCGAATACAGCAATCGCTGTTTTTATGCTGGGTATCTCCGTATTCGCACATCGAGGGATAATGGACTAGGCGTTTTTCTGCATCCATGTGAAGGATACGCCTCTCCACGCTGGATGAATCCCGCCGAAATCAAAGTTGTTATTACACTTGTGGAACAAGCGCTAAAAAGAAGATACACCCATGCGCAGATTGGTGTTGTTACGCCATTTCGGCAACAGGCAGAAGCAATCATCAACCAACTTCGTGCTAACAATCTTTTTGCTGGTGATTCAGGTATGATTACTGTATCTACTGCGCATGGATTTCAGGGCGACGAGAGGGATGTAATGATATTTTCTGTTGTAGTTGCTTATAACATGCCTAATGGTTCAATCAATTGGGTGCACGACCCAACCACAGACTCGAAGAACATCCTAAATGTGGCCATCACAAGAGCTCGAAAAGAGTTGCATGTGGTGGCAAACGAAAAACTCTGTATCAAGACCGGAGGACTACTTGGTGAACTAATGGCTCATTGTCGCCGTCATAACGCCAGAGTTAGGTAATTTGTAATCCTGCATAAAGAGAAAAATCGGGAAGTTAATCTCCTACCATCGGATTCATAAATACAGGGATTGTGTTGGCGTTCTTACCCTGTCAGTGAGCCGTGATGTTGTGCTATTAAACCTAAAGGATACAAAAAAAATTTACTGCGCATAAGACTTCGGAATTGATATTTGAAAAGAATCGATATTATTGAAAAGTCTTAATTCGTCTTTTAAGGATACGGTGAGGTTAAAAGACTGGACGAATATAAAACGTGTTAATTTTAGCAATAATCGAATTTAAGTAATCATTTGTTATCTAGATCATTTGACACTAACCGAAACGAGCGTTACCTTGGAATAACCGATGCATAAACCGTATGCCTCTTTCCACCTTGCCCCAACCACTGCTGCACCGGTTATACCCACGTCAGTGTGATTTAAACCAAACACCATGCACCCTCACAATATCACAACCGTCTTCGCAGGAGTCGCCACGCTATGGTTGTTCGCCATGAAGGCGGTCAGCGGGGAGATCATCGTGCATAAGGTCGAATCCGAGTACCAAAACGGCAAACAGGAGATCCGTGTCCTGCTGCCCGATAACTACGACGAGGCCAAACACTATAGTGTGCTGAACGTGCTACCCTTCGAGCCGGGCTTTAAAACGCAATTCGGATACGGATTGGGGACGCTCCAACAGATGAATGCACACAATCTCTACGAACTCACCATCGTGCAGATGGGATTCGAAAAGGAGCCGTGGTTCGGCGACCACGCCAGTGATTCATGGACGCGGCAGGCCAGCTACGTGAAGGAGTTCGTGGTCCCATTCATTGAAGCGCGATACTCGACCCTGTGGAAGCCAGAAGGCCGGCTTCTGCTGGGGTTCAGCAAAAGCGGCTGGGGAGCCTTCAGCTTGATCCTGACCTATCCCGACTTTTTCGGATATGCCGCGTCGTGGGATGCGCCGATGTTCTTCCCCAGGTTTCAATATGGCATGGAGGCTGTTTTTGGCACGCAGGCGCAATTCGATCGCTATCGGCCCGATCTGTTGATACCCCAGCGCAAAACCTTCTTTCAGGAAAAGACTCGATTGGTTCTGACCGGAGAAAATTTCTGGAGGAAGATGATTCCGACTCCGGATGGAGGAAGCCATCCCCAAGAGGCACATCAACTGCTGACTCGGGAAGGAATCAAGCATGTATATAACGATAGCTTGGCTGCGCCGCACCGTTGGGACAGTAAATGGCTAGCCCCAACTCTGGACGCTCTCATTCAGACAGCACGGAAGGATGGAAACGGCCATACCAAGCGCGAACAATAGGTGTACACGCCGACATGGCCGCCGCTCATTAGACATATCTTGCTTGTTAACGCTTCCGCATCCATCAGGGGCAAACGGACATCGAGTGAATCAATACGTGACGATGCAAGCCGAATTCAAGAAAACTGGCAAAGCCTGGTTCGAACAACAAGCGAACTAACCTGCCCATGGAAATTTTTGCTCAGCTGAAAGCATGCAAAGAGCTTTAGAAGCTGTGTGAAAATGAGATATTTTCTCGAAAATAGATATTAATCTCCGCAAAATCGATAGATAACGAGAATTCTATGTGTAATAATATCAAATAATTACAACCATGGCAGCCAAAGATGTCTTGGCGCTGGCGCTCCTCGACATGACACGTTTTTAGAGGTTTTCAACACCTTTTAAAAGGGCTTTCAAGAAAAATGTACTTCTCCCATGAAAATAGTTGCTTTTTTTACTTTACGTTCTGGATAATCTATTGCCGATTTCACACTATTTCCGCTAAAACACAATCATCATGGGCCTGTTTCTATCCCTTTGGAACAAAAGAGTGGGCCTCCAGAAGCCTTCATGGGCAAACTGATTGGCTATCCACCCATCATTTCCAAAAGCTCGAACCAGGCACCTCGCCATCGTTGTTACATCGTAGACAGACTAAAATAACCCTAACATGGCTGATTACCCATTATTCGGCAAAAAAGTATATTCTCGTCAACCACTTGCTCGCGTCCGCTTCCTGGCTCGGGTCGGTGATGTATTCTTCGATCACCGGAGTGGACTGTACCAAGCCGTTGTTCTTGAAATACTCATCGAAAGCCATATACGCCAGCATCGATTTTTCATAAGAGCCGTAATAGTCGGCTACATAGGCCGTTCTTTTCGGCAAGGTGATGATTTTGATTTCCGCCTCCAGGTCCTTTTTTACGGCGATGGGGATGGCTGCGGCCATTTTGGTTTTTTGTGTCTGCTCGTCCCAGGTGAAATACAGGCCGCACGGGGCGCCGGCCCGCTGAATACCTTTTTCGCCCAAAGCAGCAGCTATTTTGCCGAACGCTTCCTGGAAGAAAGACTGGATTTCCGCCATGGTCAACTCTTTCTCGATGGCCGCATAATGGCGAGTGGCAAAGGGTATTTTTTCAATTTTATAGCTGGCGATTTGCGCCGCCTCTTTTTCGCTGATTTCTTTCAGCAAGGCAAGGCCTTCTTCGAAATCCTTGCCGATCCTCTGGTCAAGGTTCATAAATAACGATAGCGCATTCCAAGGGAAAGGAGATTTCCCATACAGAGCCCAACTCAGTCTGGTGTCGCCTTCCACATCTTCTGCACGTAAAAAGCCATCGGCGTGGTCTTCAAAGGGCTCGATGAATTTTAGATGATACTGAATTTCCTCGTTGGGTTTGAGGCCGGTGTTGCTCATCTCGCCTTTGCCGACTTTTTCACCAGACCATCGATAGAGGGAACCGGGGTAGCCATCCGCGCCCTCATAGGTACACTTCATGGTAGCATCCGCTTTTGCCCAGGGCGACCAATCTTCCCAGTTTTTCCAGTACTGCACTTGATTGAAGACCAGTGCCCGCGGCGCCTGGATGACGATGGACCGCTCGACATGGTATTGTCGCGGCGCGATAAGCCCCAGAATTAAAACGATGGCAACTATGGCCAATATGACGATGCCGATGATTTTGAGAACTTTCATGATAGGTCCTTTCTAACATTCTTTATGAACAACCTTGGTACTCGAGAGGGATTCGTAGTTCAAACAGAAATCTACGAAATCCTATCAATCATTACAATAGAATTCATCCATGCCATCTTAAAATATCTTGCATTCTTTACTGGAACTTGTTATTATTAACTAACACTTAAATTGAACGATTCATCTGGTCGCACCTGGAGGGTTCGGTAATTTTTTAGCACAAATCGCTCAATTTAGATAACAAATATGTATCATGGTTGGGTCATGAGTATGCTTATTTAAGAAAAAATTTCATCGGAGGATACCGTGAAAAATTCTTTTTTTATCTTTGTTTTGTTACTATTTATCGTGCAAATCACCGCAGCCGTAGAGTTGGAAATCCTGACGGTATCTCCCAAAGGCAACATCGGTGTTTTGACCGATCAAGTCGATGTCGTCGTGACTTTTAGCGAACCGATGGTGGCGCTCAAAGCCACAGGGGAGGAACCAGAAAAGGCTCTGTTGCAAATCACTCCGTCCATTAGGGGTAAATATCGCTGGATGGGCACACGTACTTTGATGTTCTCTGCCCAGCAGAGTTTGCCCCTTGCCACGGCGTTTCAGGTCAAAGTGCCGGCTGGCACCAAAGCCCTCAGCGGCAATGAATTACCAGTAGATTATAGCTGGACCTTTGAGACCGCCCGACCCATTTTTGTGAATTCCGAGCCTGCCGAAGAAGTGGGTGGCGTGGATCCGAAAGCACCCCTCTATCTACGATTCAATCAACCAATGGACCCTCGCCGGATTGGCGATAAAATTCGTTTGACCGACGGTTATAAATGGTTCAAATTACAATTTACTCTTCCGCGGCAGGAGGAATTGGTTGATCGCTGGCGTCTGGGTGACGATACTTCCCACGTGATCAAAGCCACCCCAACGACGCCATTGGCCAAAGGCACAACATATACCGTGGTCCTGGCCAAAGGACTTTTAGCTCAAGAGGGGGATCTGGGGTTGGTCGAGGAAAGAAAATTCAAGTTTGTCACCTATGGGCCTTTGAAATATTTAGGATTCGATAGCGGCAACAATGAAAAACCTTTGCCGATCACACCGTCAGGCGGTATCCAGTTCAAATTTAACAATCAAGTGAAGCCAGCGGAATTGGCGAAGAAAATTCGCTTCGAACCAGCGGTGGAGATTCCGGAATATTACTTTGACCGTACCTGGGGGCAGGTTGCCATCTATTTGAATGTGGAATTCAAGCCGGAAACGAAATATCATTTTGTTATTCCAGCTGAGCTGACGGATGTTTACGGCAATCAACTGGGCAAAACGGTACGCGATTCTTTTATCACAGCTTCTTATCCATCCCGCATGTCTATGGTTACTGGCCCTGGGGTATTAGAGTCCTATGGCGATCGGCGCTATCCGGTATTCTTTGTGAATAAGGATAAAGTAAAATTACGCCTGGGCTTGATTCCACCGGATCGATTGATTCCGCTGTTAAATCAGCCAGACGATATATTCTACCGCGAAAAGCCCTTGCCCGATTCGCTATTCATGGTAGATCGGATGTGGGAAACTGCCGCACCGCATAATATCAAGATAGCCAAACCGCTGGAAGTAGATTGGCTGTTGGTCGGTCGCAAGACCGGATTGGTGCTTGCCGAAGTGGATAATATGGAACCAAAAGATAATAGACGTTATTCTCGTATCCTCTTACAAGTAACTGGCATGGGAGTGTCCGCTAAATTCTCACCCATCAATAACGTGATTTGGGTGACCCAGCTCAAGGATGCCCAACCCGTGGCAGGAGCTAAGGTGGAAATTCGTGATGATGAAAATCGTAAATTATGGAGTGGGACCACCAATGCTGCTGGAATCGTCGAAACACCGGGGTGGCGAGAATTAGGCATTCAACCGAAAAACTATTGGGATCGACCACGGCAATGGGTATTTGTATATCATCAACTCGATTTCGCGTACACAGCCTCCGATTGGGGCACTGGGATTTATCCCTATCGTTTTGATATCGATTATGACTGGGATCCGCAACCGCTGAAACGCGCAGGCGTATTATTCACCGATCGCGGCTTGTATCGCGCCGGCGAAACCGTGCATATCAAGGGCATGCTGCGAGAGAAAAAATATAGCGATTGGACCATCGCTGCAAAACGCGACTATGTATTACGCGTGAACGACAGCCGAGGGAATAATATCGTTCAAGAAAATATCAAATTATCCGATTATGGTTCTTTTGCTTATGATCTCAACTTGGATGCTTCGGCGTCCTTAGGTTATTATGATATGAATATATCTTTCCCTGCCGACAGCGCCGGCAATGAGGGCGAATCGGTTCTTCATGGTTATTTCAGGGTGGAAGCGTTTAGACCGGCGGAATTTTCCGTGCGACTGAAAGCAGATAAACAAGAATATATCCTCGGCGATAGCTGTAAAGCCATGGCGCAGGCTAATTTTCTCTTTGGTGCCCCCATGTCTGGCTTCAAAGTAACGGGAACCGCTTATCTGAACAAGGGCTATTTCCGTCCCGAAGGTCATGAAGGTTACTTTTTCGATCCGTTAGATTGGGACTCTTCGGAGGAGAGTGAATTTGTCGGCAGAACCCTATTACAATCTTCCGGTGTTTTGAATTCCCAGGGAGAGTATCGCTTCGCCTGCAAGCTTGATGCCGCGGGGGTGGATTTCCCGCTCAGTGTGGCCTTGAGCGCCGAAGTGCGCGGTCCGAATGAACAGTATATTTCCGCCAATGAGCGCTTGGTGGTTCATCCGGCGGAATATTATATCGGCATCAAACCCACGACGACTTTTATCGAAGCCGGAAAGCCGATAAACATCGAGGTTATTTCTGTTCTTCCCAATGGCACCATCGTACCAGGGAAAAAGGTTTTCATTAAATGGATGAAACGTCAGTGGCATTCGGTGCGTAAAGCCGGTGTGGGAGGCAGATATGAATGGATCAGTAAACCGGTGGACACCGCTGTGGATTCGATGATGGTAACCACGGCCAGTGAGGCGATTGCCAAAACGATGACCTTCAAAGAGGCAGGGGTCTATCTTTTTCGGGCACAAAGTAACGACAGCCAGTCTCGCACTACGGTTACAGAGGTTTATTTCTATGTGAGTGGAAAAGGGTATGTGGCTTGGCAGCGCGCAGATGATGATCGCATTGAATTGATCGCCAATGCAGCGAAATACAAACCAGGTGATGTGGCAAAAATTTTGGTCAAGTCGCCTTTCGAAAGTGCACAGGCTTTGGTTACGCTGGAGCGAGAAGGCATCATTTCGCAGCAGGTCGTTCGCCTCGAGGGCAGCACGCCGGTCATTCAGGTGCCGATCGAAAACAAACATCTGCCGAACGTATTTGTTTCGGTCATCCTGATCAAGGGTCGCAGCAGCAGTTTTGTTTTTTCGCAGGAAGGCGAGGATGTCGGTCGGCCGGCTTTTAAGATCGGTTATATAAATCTGCCTGTAGATGCTGGCAGTCAACATCTGAATATCGTCGCTCGGCCGGATAAAGAAAATTATCGACCGGGCGAGCGGGTGACGCTAAATCTGGAAGTACAAAACTCTCTCGGTCAGCCAGTCGCCGCAGAGATGACCATTGCGGTGGTGGATAAAGGCATTCTCAATTTGATCAATTACGAACTCCCCGATCCGTTCGATGCCTTTTACGGCATGCGGCCGCTTTCGGTACAAACCTCGGAAACGCGGCTGCATGTGGTGGAGCAGCGCAATTACGGTCAAAAAGGCGAGAACCGAGGTGGCGGCGGTGGAGAAGAGGGCTATTTGGATATGGACATCCGCAAGTATTTCAAGGCCGCTGCCTATTGGCAACCCTCTCTGTTGGTGGATGCGAGCGGAAAAGCGCAGGTGACGTTCGATCTTCCCGATAATCTTACCACCTTTAAAATAATGGTGGTGGCTCAGACGAAGGATGCCAAATTCGGCCGTTCCAGCAGCATGCTCAAAGTGAACCAACCCTTGATGCTGCTGGCAGCTTTGCCGCGGTTTGTGCGCAAAGGCGATATTTTTACAGGCGGAGCCATGGTGCACAACTATTCGGGAGAAAAAGGTAATGGAACTTTAACGGTGAAGGCTGAAGGCGTGGAATTGGTCGGCGATCATACAGCCCCTATTACTCTTGATCATGGCGAAAGTAAAGAAATACGTTTTACCTTCAAGGCTCCCAAGTCCGGCACGGCCAGATTTGTTTTCAGCTGTCAGATGGGACCCCATCGCGATGCCCTCGAAAAAGTGATACCTGTGCAGGTAGCCAATCAGAAGGAAACCGTGGCCCTATATCAACGCAGTGAAAAAGATGCGGCAGAAAAAATCCTAATTCCCACCGATGTGGATAAGGAACTTACCCAGTTGCAGATTTCGTTGGCTTCCACCGCGCTCTCGGAACTGGGCGGTTCGGTTGAATACTTGATGAGCTATCCATACGAATGTCTGGAACAACGTATTTCGCGTATATTACCCATTATCGTTGCCGGTGATTTGATGGAAGCCTTCAAAGTGCCTGTGAAAGGCAACCACGATTATCGAGCCATTGTTACAGAAGGCCTGAAGGAAATATCCAAATTTCAGACCGAAGAGGGCAGCCTCTCCTTATGGCCTGGCGGAAGAACCATGCCCTATGTGACGGCCTATGCCGCTTTTGCGATGACCATGGCCAAGGAAAAAGGCTATGAGGTGAATGATGGTTTGCTCGCAGATATTTTAAACTACTTGTGGGCGGTGCTCAAAGGCGACATCAATCGGGACGATTATCCCTATGGCCAGCGGGCATGGTTGACTACCGACGCTTTCATATTATACGTTCTGAGTTTGAACGGACAGGTGGATGCCGGTTATCTTGATAAACTCTATCGCCAGCGGCAGGATCTATCGGTCACTGCCCGCGCCTTTCTGTTAAAAGCGATACACCTTTACAAATGGGACGATCCGAGGCGGCAACAACTGGCGCAGGATTTTATCAATAGCATCCGGGTCTCTCCAACCGCTGCCTATTTCGAAGAAGAGGCAGGAGACATGTGTTGGATTTTTCATTCCAACGTGCGCGCCACAGCCCAGGCCTTGCAGGCGTTGATGGAAGCCGAAATCGAATTCCCCATGGCGGAACAAACCGTGGCCTGGCTGATGACCCAGCGCAAAGGCGGCCACTGGCTGAACACTCAAGAAAATTTTTACGTGCTGTATGCCTTGGCTTCCTACTTTGAGCGTTACGAGCAGACAGAACCCAAATTCGAAGCGCAAGTAAGATTAGCGGGTAAAGAAGTATTCAAGCATGCCTTTAGCGGCCGCACAACGCAGGTGCAACGGCATGAGGTGCCTTTAGCCCAGTACACACAAAAAATGGTTGACGTCGGCATTAAAAAGATAGGACAGGGGATGCTCTATTATGGATTGCGTTTGAACTATTATCCATTGGAAATAACCGAACCGCGCGAGGAGGGGATCGCCGTGATCAAAATCATCGAGCCTCTGGAAGGCGGTGACGCTGCAGGAGAGGTTTTAAAATCCGGGAGTCTGTACAAAGTAACGTTGCACCTGACCGTGACGAAGGAACGGAATTATGTCGTGGTTCAAGATCCACTTCCTGCTGGCTTGGAAGCCGTGCAGGTATCCTTTGCCACCACCAGCGCCGCTATAGAACGCATGGCAGTTGAAGATGAAGACTCACAGATTTGGTGGTATGGATTTACGCATATTGAGAAATATGATGACCGTGTGCTGTTATTCGCCGATTGGCTGTCGCCGGGCGTGTACAAGTATAGCTATATCGTCCGTGCCACCACCAAAGGCACTTTCCACATGCCACCGACACATGCAGAAGAGATGTATTCACCAGAGGTATATGGCCGGACGGTGAGCAGGAAGATACGGGTGGAATAGAAAAATCCATACGCTTTTGGTGGGGATGGTGCAAATAAAGAAGATATGATAGATGACAGAAATGCTCGGATTCTGTGTTAATTGTCATTTTCAACCGAATCCTCTTCATCCAGTGAGAGGATCGAGGAAAGTTCAGAAGGATCGTGGAGATGGAATCCGAGAAATAATAATATTCTCCGCTGATGGCACCGTTACACACAGATGACTGATGTCGCAAATGAGCACGATCTATTCGATGATGGCAGCGGCACCAATTGCCAATGCTTACTCAGATGACACAACGCTGTAAGATGATGCCGAAATGCAAACTAAATGTTCCGCAATCCAAGGATGGTCTTTATGAAATGTGGGAGGCTGAAATATAGTTTTATCGCGATATATGCTGTACTTGTCGCGGTCTCATTAGGCCTGAGCCAGACTTTCGATTTTGCCCAGGGAATACGCCAACTGGAAAAATCATTTGGTGGCCGCATGGGTATCATGGCCAAGAACCTGCGCACCGGCGAGGTATTGGCGGTGGCAGCGGAGGAAAAGTTTCCCACCGCCAGCGTCATAAAATTGCCCATTATGGTGGAATATTTTTACCAAGTTTCCGAAGGAAAAATATCCGCCGAGCAAACCGTGGTCTTGGACTCGACCAATAAATGGGGCGGCTCTGGTTTGTATCAATATTTTCATGGGCGCAGCAAACAAAAACTATCTGATGCGGTCATGATGATGATCGTCATCAGCGACAACACCGCCACTAATTTGGTGCTCGATGCTCTGGGGCAAACGCATGAAAAAAAATTGGCAGCGGTCAATGATCGCATGCAAGCGCTGGGATTGAAAAATACCCGATTGCTGAACAAACTCATGTCGTGGGATACGAAAACCGATTCACCGGAATCCATTCGCTATGGCGTTGGGGTTTCCACTGCAGCGGATATGGTGCTTTTGCTGGAAAAAATGTACCATGGGCAGTTGGTCGATTCGGTTGCTTGTCGGCAGATGATAAAAATTCTCGGCCATCAATTTTACGAGGATATGATCCCGCGTTTGTTGCCAGCCGAGGCGTGGGTGGCGCATAAAACCGGCAGCGTCACGGCGGTGCGCGCCGATGTAGGGTTGGTGCTTTCGCCAAAGACGGATTTTGCCATTGCGATTTTCTGCGATCAAATTCGCGATTATTCCGGCTCGCCGGACAACAGCGCTGTTTTAGCCATGGCACGCGCGGCGCGACTGGTTTGGAATATCTTCACTGGCGATCAGGGCTTCGCACTTGTCCAGCGTAATTATTTGGATTGGAACCCCTTCCCTGGCGGAAAATGGGCGAGAATCTTCATCCGCTCGGCACCCTTTCCCCATGTTTCTCGCAAGGATGGCTGGCAATACAAGGAGAAGATGTTTCCTTACGATCCCCATTACGTCGATAGCAGCGCTGTGGTGATTGTTCCCGAGGGATTTCATCAACGTAAAAATGGCGAGACCGATCTCATCATCCATTTTCATGGCTGGAACAACGATAATCTGGGAGTGCTGGAACAATTTCGCTTACCTCAGCAATTGATCGCCTCCAAGAAAAACGCTATTCTGGTCTTGGCGCAAGGCCCGTGGCGCGCTTCCGATTCCGGCGGCGGTAAAATGGAGGATGAAGGAGGACTGCGTTGTTTTGTAGAAGAAATTTTATCTGTTTTAGCTGCCGATAAAATCATCACCCAACCGACTATCGGCCGCATCATCGTCTCCGCGCATAGCGGCGGCTATCGTCCTGCCATCTATGCCGTGACTCGCGGTGGCCTGGAGGAACATGTTGCGGAATTGTATCTGTTCGATGCTTTTTATGCCCTCACCGAGCAACTCATCCCCTATCTAAAAAGTGGCAAGAACCATCGCTTACGGTCGATTTATACTGAGCATTTGGCACCGCAACACCAGGAATTCATCGAATTATTGCGGAGAAATCATTTGTCCTTTACAACTGTGCTTAGCACGAAAGCAAAGATTTTGTTGCAGCGGACAGAAGTGTGCCATAATTGTGTCATGGACGGGACTTTTCAACAGTGGCTGATGGGTAGTCTTTTGGAGGATAGAATCTCAACTTTTAAATGATCACTTTTGAAAAGGAGTTAATTTACAATGATTGGTACTAAATCAATAGCGTTTGGAAAGGCCAGTTGTTTTTTACTGATCTTATTGATATTTGGAATGGCTAACATTGCTACAGCCCTTTCCGTTTCCACGTCGGCGGATACTCTATACACGTACATCAATAATGCCGAGAGCGGGCGCATTGCGGTGCGGATGATCTGTCCGCGGATACCGCGTTACCCCGAAGGCGCGCCGGTGGTCGTCATGGTGGCGACGTTTTTTACCCCTACCTCGGGGTTCTCAAAAGATCCGGATGTTGCCTCGCTCGGTTGTATTGCGGTTTCTTACCTCTGGCCAGGTAAGGATGATAAACGGACGGGCATAGCCAGCGAGGGCATCAATGATTATGGTGGCCCCCTTTGTTTATCGGCTTTGCGCGATGTGATTCGCTTTGCTTTGGGGCGGTTGCACGACGTTAATATCAAATATATCGGCGAAAATTTGCCAGTTACGCCACTGACCGACATCACCGGCCTTTATGCTTTTTCCCATCCTGGCATCGCCGCAACCAATGTCTTGGCATTTCACGGGGAATATCTTCAAAATACCGCTTTTTTCGTGGGCCGGGAAAATCCCACCATTGATATTCTCTCCTGTGTAGAGATCGGCCATTGGGAAGGGGATCGAGCGGTTCAAAACTCATTTTACTCTTATCCCGCTTGCTATAGCCCCATCAATATCTTTTTAGACTACTCTCAAATCGGTTGGATTCAAAATGAGCGCTATCCGGAAGGTCGACCCTTTTTCGGCGCCGATACCTCTTATATCCTCGGCGATCGCGTGCCCACCATGTTCGGGAAACGGTACTATTCCGTCCCATTAACTCAGGCTTTAAGAAACAAAGGTGTTCTCGATGATACTACCTGGCCGGCGGACGTGGCGACAGTTGAAGAGGCCATGGCGCATTGGCCAGCTCGATCTACAGCCTATAGCTACCCCGCTATCCAAACAAAAGTCCCAAATTTGAAGGTCATGTTGGTATTTGCTAGAAACGACCACGTACAGACCGCCCTCGACAAACCTCATATCCATCAAGCTTATGAGGGATTCAAATTCGGCGCCAATCTCTGGATTCGATTGAATCCAGACCGGGCATATGTGCAGGCGTTGCAGCCCATTTTCGGAGGCGAATTTCCCGATAACGACGCCAACCACGAACCCGCAGATTGGATGACCATAAACTCATGGGCTTACCCCGATCGACCAGGTGCCTCTGCCATTGTGCCACTGGCGGCCATTGCCGAGATGGTCGATCGCATCCGCTTCGAAAATTGGCAGGATAATCTGGAATCGGTTTTATATGAGCCGACAGCGGTGCAGGAACAATCGCCTTCCCCGATGATGGAGCATGTCACTTTGACCATTTCACCCAATCCTTTCAATCCGAGTACCAGGATCGGTTACTATTTACCCAACAGCACTCAGGTTACGCTCAAAGTGTACGATATTTTAGGACGAGAAATAGCGACGTTAGTGGACGCATGGCAAGCTGCCGGTTTTTATTCCGTAATCTTTGATGCAGAAAAATTCCATCATGCCAATGGAATTTTCTTTTGCCGATTGCAGGCGGGGACTATTATTCGAATTCAACAAATGATTTGCCTAAAATGAGAACTGCCCGAGATAAATTGCCCCCTAAAAGGTGTTGAGGGATTGGCTAAAAAAGATGAATTTATAAAGCTGCCAGATAGGGATCTCTCTCGGGTTGTTTAAAAAATACCCAACCGTGGTGGTAAAATATCATCTCTAAAAAGGCGAAGGTCTATTTTTTTAACGCCGAAGAATAGACTTTCAGAGCTCGTATTCTCGCGGTGGTGTGGGCGATCATCGGCTTCGGGTAGGCTGCCGTGCCCCATTCTGGCAACCATTTTTTTATATAGATATGTTGCGGATCGTATTTTCTTTGCTGCAACTCGGGATTGAACACACGAAAATAGGGTACCGCATCGCAGCCGCAACCTGCGGCCCATTGCCAGTTACCGACATTGGCCGCCATATCATAATCCAGCAATTTTTCGGCAAAATAGCGCTCGCCCCACTGCCATGGTAATAAGAGATGTTTGCTGAGAAAGCTGGCGCAGATCATGCGCACGCGATTGTGCATGAAACCCGTCTGGTTGAGCTGGCGCATGCCCGCATCGACGATCGGGTAGCCGGTACTGCCTTCGCACCATCGTTGGAAATCTGCTACATCCTCTCGCCAGGGAACCAAGGCATAAGCTTTGCGAAAAGGGTGATTTTCGGTGTGCGGAAAGTGATAGAGGATGCTCTGAAAAAAATCGCGCCAGATCAGCTCGTTCAACCACACCGCATTCAAGTCCATGGCTTTTCCCACCCAATGGCGGATGCTTACCGTGCCAAAGCGCAAATGGATGCCCAAGCGCGTGGTGCCCTCGATGCCGGGATAGTCGCGGTGGAGATGATAATTTTTGATGATCTCCTCATTCACCGTTTTCGGCGGAAAAGCCTGACCTGTTGCCTGAAAACCGATTTCTTGCAACGATAACATCGGTTGCGGCTCAATACGAAACAAGGCATGTAAATGCGCTTGCGATGGAAATGGCTGCAAATTTTCAACCTTGAATTGCTTTAGCCATTTGTTTTTATAGGAGGTGAAAACAACATAAGGCGTACCGTCTTCTTTTACTACTTCACTTCCTTCGAAAATGACCTGGTCTTTGCAGGTATGAAAAGGAATGTTATGCTTAGCCAGCTCTTCGGCCACCTGTTGGTCGCGTTGTATGGCGTATGGTTCATAGTCGCGATTGGCATAGACCGCAGCGATCGGAAACTCCGAGAGCAACTGCTGCCAGACCGCGAGCGGGTCGCCGTATTTGACAATAAAGGAGCTTTTTTCAGCCACCAGCGCTTGTTGCATTTCCTGTAGGGTGAGGTGAATGAATTCTACACGACGGTCGTTTTTATTTTTCAGTGGTGACAAAATATTGTGGTCGAAAATGAAAAGCGGCAGCACTGGATAGCCGCTCTTCAGCGCATGGTAAAAGCCGGCGTTATCCTCCAGCCGCAGATCGCGACGGAACCAGAATATGGAGATGGGTTGATGAGTCATAATATTTTTTGAAAAGGTTGTTATTTTGCTCGAATTATTGCCCCCCACCTTTTACGTCAATGGTCTCGAAAATGTCTCTTATTCGGAAAACGGTTTTTATTTTTCATCTACTTTCGTTATACGCCAAATCCGTGGGTCGGTGAAAATGTCATTTTCATCGGTGCTGGTACTGGAAAACTCTGAGACAATCGCCCCTTCTGGTCCAGCCTGGAACCAGTGCAGCGTGTTGGGCGGGATGGTGTACTGCTCGCCGGGCTGAAGCATGACCTCGTGGAAAGCTGTGTAGTAGGCCTCGCTGCCCGATGGCGGTAGGCAGGCGCGCTGCGCCGTGGGTTCACCTTCTACATAGAGGTAAACCCGTCCCCAGCGGCAGCGGAAGGTCTCCATTTTGCCGGAGCGGCCTGCCACGTCAGGATGGCGGTGTTCGGGGCAGCTTTGATGGGGAAACAGGATCAACTCTTTGGCGCAGTAGCGGTCATTATTGATATATACCAGCAGTTGCAGCCCGGTGGATTCCAGTTCGCCCAGCCCAAAGTCGGCTACTTCGATGTCCGCCAGCTCCTGTGGGGTAATGACGATTCCGGCATGGGCTAGCATTTGCGCAGCGCGCGTTTGCGCGGCTTCCAGTTGTTGTTTGGTAATCATAATTTCTCCTCGCTTTCATTCTCACTAATGGCTTACCTACCTCCGCTTTTTCTCATCTGTTTGTCTTTCCCTTTCGGAGAAGTCAATGGTGGTCATTTTCAACTTCCGCCACCTGACCGCAGCTGCCGAAAATTTCCATCTGCGCGGCGACAACCTCCGCCACGCGCTCTTTAACAAGGTTGAGCATTATCGGATAGTCGTTATAGCGTTCCCCAACGCTGCCCATATAGTGCTGGATGGCCTGGAGGGCCGCGTCGGACATGCCGGTATAGAAATTTATTTTGGAAATCCCCAGCGAGATGGCCTTGCGGAAATCCCCAGCGGAAATGCCCGAACCGCCGTGCAAGACCAGCGGAATGCCGGTGACATCCCGAATGGCGCGCAGCCGCTCAAAGTCCAGATCGGGTTTGCCTTTGTAGCGTCCATGCGCGTTGCCGATGGCAATCGCAAGAGCATCTATTGCGGTTTGTGCGACGAAGAGACGCGCCTGCTCGACATCGGTATATTTAGCAGGGTCGGCGCTGCCCATGAGCGCGCCGCCTTCGGCTCCGCCGACAGCTCCCAGCTCAGCCTCGACGGAGACATTTTGGGCGTGACACATCTTGACCACTTCGCGGGTCTGGCGAACGTTCTCCTCGAATTCAAGGTGCGAACCATCGAACATGATGGAGGTGAAGTGATTTGCCAATGCTCTTTCGATGGCAGGCAAGGTTATCCCATGGTCGAGGTTCAGGACTATCTCGAACTGCTCGCGGCGGGCCATTTCCCTGACCACCGGGACAATGTGTTCGATGGTTACATAGGGGAAGTGGACTTCGGCGACATTGAGGATGACCGGGGAAGCCGTTCGCCGCGCCGCCGTGATGATGGCTTCCAGGAAGGTCAGGTCAATCACGTTGAATGCACCAACAGCGTAGCCTTTTCGATAGGCTTTGTCGAGAACGGTTTTCAAAGTGACAAGTGGCATGTTTCCTCCAGCGGATCTATTTCTCTGCCGGCCCTAACCAGTGACCTGAAGCGGGGTCGATTGTCCAGGCGCGCTCGTCCAGTTGCAGCGGCCGCCGCGCCCAGCCGCTCTTGATTCTCTCGCGGGTGGCTTCCCAGGAACGGATCCCGGAAATAGCATCGGCAGCCTCGACATTACAAGCCCCGACGGCAACGGCCATCGTCAGCGTGGAGGCCGGGTCCAGCCCGCGCAGGAAGGCGGCCAGAAACCCGGCAATGGTGGCATCCCCGGAACCGGTCGTGCCGATGACCTCCACCTGAAAGCAGGGCGCCCATGCTTCGCGCCGGCTCCAGAGCGTCAGGTCGTTGGGACGCGCCCGTCCCAGCCCACCCAGGACGGAGACATCGGAGGTGCGCAGGTATAGCCCACGCGCCCCCAGTTTCAGGACGACGATTTTCGCGCCCATGTCGAGCAGTTCCGCAGCGATGTCCGAAAGCAGGCTGGGGGTGAGTAGGGGGATGATCCCTTGCAGCCCGGCGGCCTGATTCATCTCGTGGAATTGCTGCGGTCGCAGCATCAACAAGGTTTCCTCGATGCTTGGCAGGAAAATGTCCACCCAGGGGAGGGTGGCTTGCAGAATCTTTCGCCAGTCTGCGCTGGCTGCCTCGGAGCCGGGGTTGGGGAACGCCATATCAAGCGAGGTGGTGACGCCGGTTTGCCGGGCGCGCCGGAAAATTTCGGTCAGTTGTTCGCCGTCGTTCTGGTAGGTGGCTTTCATCAGGGGAGGATAGCCAAAGTGAAAGAGACTGGCTTCCTGCAGGGCGGCATACGGGATGTCATCGGCTACGAAGGCGTCGTTTGCGCCGGGGCAGTGAAAGAAGATTCGGTCGGCGCCGGGATAGTTGATGACAATCGAGTACGAGGTGTTCGCGCCAGGTTCGACAATCATGCCTCCGGCTAGTTCCTCGCCAAAAGATTTCAGGATGGTGAGAATTTGTTGACCGAAGAGGTCATCGCCCAGTTTTCCCACCAGCCGAGTGGGGATTCCGAGCCGGTGCAGGCTCAGCCCGACATTGGCAACCGTTCCGCCGGTGTAAAAGGTGACCGGCCCGGCGACAATCAGGCGTCCTGGTAACACCGTCTGCTCAAACGGCCTGCGCGCCTGCTGGCCCAGGTCTGGGTAAACATCCAGGCAGATGTGGCCTGCCACGACCAACGTAGGCGTGTTCATGGGGTGTCAGCCTCCTGAGATGAAGTGTGGATTCCTAATTCCTTGCTGCATATTCGCTGACTATTCTGTGAAATAATAATCAGCCATATGCAAGATGATACGAATTTTTGAGGTCAAATAAAATACTTTTTAATATCCATCCGCTGCACTGGGTAATATATCTCCTCATGGACGATTTTTTTGTGCGCATCGTCTACACCAGATCAATCCAGTCAAAGAGGGGCTTAACGACCGGAAGGGAACGTGGTTATGTAGTAGTAATTCAGTCCATCGTCCGGCGGATGGCGATCCTATCGGCTGGCACAGTGAAGTGTATGTAATCGTTAGCTATGCGTAAGTAGGACGGCTTTTTACCTTCATAACCAAAATTGATTACATTTTGTTAGAATCTATAAATTATTGATACGATACATGGAATTTTGGTTCAAATATAGGGACGATAACCACAATGGTCTGCCACAGGATAATAACACCAATGATTTTAGCCAAGAAAGCCGTTTTCGAAGCAGGCTATCCACTGGAAGCGCCCGATCTGTGTACCTATTTAATCTTGCAGATGGATTTCTTAACCTATGCGGCGCATCGACTAAAAAAACACCAAGAAGCAACCTATTGGCAAGAAAAATCGGCCTCACTACTCCAAATAATGATTTCTAAACTTTGGGTAAACAACAGGTTTGTTGCCCGCAATTCTTTCACCGGTGTTTATGATAGCAAGTCCAACTCTTTTCTAAATTACATCCTCACGTAAATTGACGATAAATTGCCACCGGAAATTCGAAATGAATGAATCAAACAACTCAAGGCTGACGATAGTGTAATAACTCCATATAGGCCAGCCAGTGAACATCCGGATAGTTGATATTTTAAAAAAGATGATTATTGGAGAGGTGCCGTTTGGGCTCCTCAATAATTTTTTCTGGTTGAAGGGCTCAAAAAATGTGGGTAAATGGAATGGGTAAAAAAACTTACCGAAAACTATTGCCAAATGTGGCTGAAAAGCGGTTTTCATGAAAACTTGCGTCAAACGGCAGTCCTCAACGGTATAAGAGTTATTCGTGGACGGTCGACGTTTTTTTAATGCTCGCTTATGAATATTTGTAAAGCGATGGGTTGATCAGAGTGAGGCTGTCCAAAAAAGTAACAATGACATCCAACTACGTTATTCAAGCCTTCGCTTGGACGATTGGGAAATGTTCTTATTCATATAAATTCGGTAAGTTATAATTAGATACTATTTTCACCTTCAGGCCGAAGAAAATATCGTTATTATAGATTATTTCACTTTATAGACAGCTCCTCTAATAAAGTTTTCGATCAAAGATTTAGATCGTATTACTTTCCTTTTTGAGATGGTTCATTATTGAAATACATTCCCGCCGATGAATATATCTTCTTCCTCCAAAAACGCTACATCTAGTTCTATAGTTTTGGTCGGTTGCACTGGTTTTTTGCCGTTATCGTCCTGTCTACTACGCCGCAGGCGGTTCATCACCGGAATCTCACTTTCATACACCTGCTTAACACCGTCGCCGATCGCCATTTCCATGGTACGAATGTATTTGACCAATCGCTGCAAACCGCCGGGTTCAAGCGAGGCTGCCTGATCACTGCCCCACGTGGCGCGGTCGAGCGTGATGTGTCGTTCTATGAGCACAGCACCTAAAGCCACAGCGACCACCGACGGAACCAATCCTACTTCGTGGCCTGAATAGCCGATAGGGCAGTCAAAAATCTGCGACAGCGTTTGAATCATGCGCAGGTTCAACTCCTGCGGTGGACAGGGATAAGTACTGGTAGTATGACAAATAAGCAAATTCTCTTGTCCGAGTATTTCGACCGCTTTTAAAATCTCACTCATGGTCGACATACCAGTGGAAAGGATAATCGGCTTTCTAATGGATTTAATTTTCTTCAAAAGCGTCAGGTCTGTCAATGCCGCGGAAGGGATTTTGTAACACGGCGGTTGAAAGGCCTGGATGAAATCCACCGAAGGTTCGTCCCAGCAAGATGAGAACCAGGTGATGTTTTTTTCGCGGCAATATTGATCGATCTGTTTAAATTCCTCAAAACCGAATTCGATGCGGCGACGATATTCTAAATAAGAAATATATCCCCAAGGGGTTTCACGCTTATGTTCTTTTTGTTCTTCTGGTACACACAATTCGGGTGTTCTTTTTTGGAATTTTACTGCATCGCAGCCAGCGGCGACGGCAACGTCAATCAGTTTTTTTGCGATTTCGATATCACCATTGTGATTAATACCGATTTCGCCGACGATATATGTAGGGAATCCTGCACCAATCGTTCTTTCGCCAATGGAAATAATTCGATTCATAAGATTCTCCTTTTTTTAGAGTGGATTAGTTTTTCAATGATTTCACGCACCGCGCCGTGTCCTCCTCTGCTCGAAAGGACGATGTGAGCTAAAGATAGAATCTCTTCATGGGCATCAGCGACTGCAATAGCGACGCCTACTTGTGACATAACCTCCCGATCATTCAAATCGTTGCCCACATAGGCGGTTTGCGACCAACGGATATGATAGTCCTGAAGGATTTTTTCTAAAGCTTCCCTCTTGTTCTCGATACCAGCAAAGCAGGGGATGTCCAGTTTTTTGCATCGTGCTTGCACCACGGCATTTTTTTCAGTCGATAAAACAAGAACCGTTACATCGGTTTTTTTAAGCATAGCAATGCCGAGGCCATCGGCGCGGCTGCAGCGTACACTTTCATCGCCGTTGGCTGAAACTGAAACCATGTTGTCGGTCATGACGCCGTCAAAGTCCAAGACGAGCAACCGCACATCTTGCAAGAGCTGGGATTGTAATTCGCCCGGTTTTTCAATTTGCAGGGTTTCGCTGCGCAGCAGAAATTCTGCATATTGCCATTGCAGGGGTGTGTCCAAATCAACGGCATATTCTTCGGGAATGAAATAAGGCACCACGATTTCGCCGGTAAGGCTATTTTTTTCTTCGATTGTACGACGGTAGAAGATATCAAGATGACCCGTCTGCCAGTAAACGACGGGTAATTTTTGGCGTGGCATGTTAAAGGGTTCTTTGATGTCCAAGTGCAGTAGTGGTTCTAATAAGCCATTTTGCAGCTGCCACATTTTAAATGGATTCTGTGCCGCCGGAGTAACCGATCGGATGCAGTCGGCGGTGGGGTTTTGCAATAGTGTCTCGATGGCCTCATCGATGGCACCCTTCGGGCGAAAAGGGGAAGTCGGCCGTAACTGTACAATGATATCCGGTAATGGCTCATTTTGATCAGTCAGCCATTGCAAACAATGGCGAAAGACTGGCATATCAGGCGTATCATCCTGCGCCAGCTCCGCAGGCCGTAGAAACGGCACTTCAGCTCCCCATCTTCGCGCTACTTTTGCTATCTCTGGATCGTCAGTGGAAACAATGATGCGATCCAGATATTTCGAACCTTTAGCAGCAGTAATGCTGTGGCTGATCAGCGGGAAACCGCCCAATAATTTGATATTTTTTCTGGGGATCGACTTGGACCCGCCGCGCGCCGGGATCAAGCCCAGAACTCTTTGCCTTTTTACCATGCCGTCCATCCTCCATCTATTACCAAGTCGGCACCAGTCATATAAGACGAAGCATCAGAAAGGAGAAAGATCAGAGCGCCGTTATATTCATCAGCGTTTGCCATCCGTTGCAACGGCACACGCCAAGTATATCGTTTTACAAAGTCTTCGTCGTGACCATTGTAAACCCCACCCAGGGTCAATGTATTGACACGAATGCCCTGACCAGCATAATAAGTGGCGAGATACTTGGTTAGGCCGTACACCGCCGCTTTACTGACACTATAGATGGGCGGCTTAATAAAGGGCACGGATTCGGGCTGGTCCTTCTCATACAGACGCTGATCTGGACCGACTCGGCCGTAGATGGATGAAATATTGATAATAACACCTCTGCGTTGTGAGACCATTATAGATGCAGCTGCTTGGGCGCATAAAAACATGCCGGTGATGTTAACGTCTATGCTTTTTTGCCAGAGATCAATCGGATAATTCTCGAAAGTTAACTGATGTTTGTGAGCCTGCTCGGGATCAGCCTTTGGATCGATGGCAGCATTATTGACAAGACCATCAATGCGTCCAAAATATTCCAAAGTTTTTGCGATCATCTCCCTAACAGACTCGGGCTTTGAGACGTCTACCGGTACCGCAAAAACGCATTGCGGATCGTATGCTTGGGCCATCATTTTTATGGATTGTGCGTCGATATCGGCCAAGACCACCCTGGCACCGGCTTGAACCAAAGCCGACACATAACAGCGACCGATCAATCCGGCTGCCCCGGTGAGTAATACTACACGATCGGTTATATCAAAAATTGGGTGCGACATTCATTTCCTCTCTCGTGATGGCCGTCTCTTTCGCTTTCAACACCATTTGCAACACAACCATGCCATCTTGAAGCGATGGAATGGGTACCTCATCTTTCGTGAGACAATGAACAAAGTATTCCATTTCTTTCAAGAACATGTCATTACGCTCGAATCCAGCTGGTGGACAGAAAAAATTCATCTTACTATCCTGGGCATTATACATCTTTGCCTCGCCACTCAAGGCATCCCAATAGATGGAACCGTTTTGGCCTATGATGTGCATGTCGTGGCGTGGTGGTTGGCAAATATAGTCAAGATAAATTGAACCAATGATTTGTTCGTTGAATTGCAACATTACCAGGGCTGTGTCTTCAGTATCCATTTCTAATCCACTGAGTCTTTCTGCTATACAGCATAACCTGCGAACGGGTCCAAATAAGTAATGCAGATAGTCGAATGGATGACACAGGGTGAGTAGCACGCCACCACCCATTTCTGCCCGACTGCTGTAACTCAGACGGTAGTCTTCCCATGGATGCCAACCGGGCAGATATTCTGCATAATTCACCTGAACCGAAACTGGCCGACCGATAACACCGCTCATTAACCATTGTTTTATTTGCATCAACGTTGGATGAAAACGGAATTGAAATCCAACCATAATTTTGAGGTTTTTCTTTTTCGCGATATCTGCCAGAAGATCAACATCTTCCAATGTGTGAGAGATCGGCTTTTCCAGAAAAATATGGCAACCAGCTTCGGCTGCCCGCAACGCTATCGGAATATGCATAGCGGTCGGATTGGCTATAATAACCGCACTTGGGTGTTTGCGTAATGCTTTATCTAGATCGCGCTCCACTGGCAGAGGAGGCAATTCATTATCAGGTAAAGTACTCAATCCTGTACGAACCAGAGTAATATCGGTTATTCCTAAAGCCAATAAATTGTGCAGATGGCGTCGTCCGATGGATCCTAATCCGACGATGGCAAAAGATAATTTATTCATATGTTTTGTTTACTAAAGCTTAAGAGCATTGCACTATGTTCAATTCAGATAGCTTTTACAGATGTTAGCAATATTTGCAGCAGATTTTCCGCCGTTTTGCAATGGTGTTAGTTTGGGCAGCTCCATACTTGGCAGATCACTGTAAATTGGCTTATTCAATGCTAGGGCTACTAAAAGCACGGATGAATATCGGGTAACCAACGCATCACAATTGGCGATCATGTGGTTGGTATTGCCTTCTATGAAAACGATACTCTTCGGGGCGTATTTGTCAATTTCGCGGCGGGCACGCACATGATCCTCGCGCGGATGCAGTTTGAAAATTAAAGGACGGCCGTCAGCAATCGTCAGCGCAAGTTTGATGAATGCTTTTCGATTCTCGAATTTATAGCTCTCGCGCAAATGCGAAGTGGCCGCAAGAATATAACCTTTATAGGGAAAATCATTTTGCAAATATTGTTTGGCATTGTCAAAATTGGGAATACCGGTCACTACGATTTTTTCTGCTGGTACGCCTTTTTTAATGAATAACTCTCGAAATCCCTCCGAAGCAACACAAAAACGCTCATAGGCATTTGATAGTCCGGTCATGGAAGTATTTGCCAGATAACGGGGTAAGTCTAATTTACGCACCAAATGGAACTTGAAATTTTCTGGATCGATCATACCTTCTTGAACCAGTACGATCGGACTTTTACTGATATTTTTCGGAATAATGAGGTCCGAACAGGTCAGAATCAAGTCGTATACTTGCCTTTGCGCCGAAGGATCAAGTTTCAACCCTCGACTCTGTAGATATTTTTCGGCTTGCTGGCGTACTGCATTACCCAGAATTGTGAAGTTTAATAATCCTGCTTTTACCAAGACCTCTAGAAAGCCGTCGCTGTAATAAGGTGTAAAATAGCATTCGTATTCGCTCAAGTGTTTGTATATTTGCACCATCTGCATCGTTTGGTTCATTGAACCGCAGATGAAAAGAATCCTCTTTTTAATTGCCATAATACAAACTGGAAAATACCAAAAAGTTTAATCTCCTAACGTATCGATCCATCTGGATATGGGAGTTGGATTATCTGACAATAACTATAGATAGTTGATTTAGTTTTAGATCTCAATTCGGGACAATATATTTAGTAATTTTAGTTTACTTGATCATTAATTCAATTTTAAGATTATGTTAAATGTCCTATAATTCGACTTTTTTTCAGATTGTGTCCCAAAATCTGTTGAGAAACATTTTAGCTGGTATGGGTTTGAAAAAATGGAGGGGAGAGAGACTGTTGTGCAATAATTTGGATCAATTTTTCTATAAATTTATCGAGTAATCATATTTATTTAATCTACCTTTTGTATTTTTTGGCAATCATTTTTATATCGTTCAATGGAAGGAATGAATTTTCAGCCCAAATGTGGTCTCAAAACATTGCCACAGAAACAGCATTACGTTAGCGAATCACCTACTGCCTTCATGGCGAAAGCATTGGGCGTATAGAACAAAATCATAACTAGAATTAACATAGGATGATTTGATATGATAACGAGAAAGTGGATTATCTTATATTTAGTACTGATCCCAACAATTGTTTGCCCTCAGTGCGAAAAACTGCTGCAGGAAGGAAATCGCGCCAATACTGAATTCAATGTCAGGTTAGCTGCTGAATATTATGCACAGGCTTTCCAGTTGTGTCCGGATACTAAAGAAGTGGCGATTAAATATGCGCACGCATTGCTAGATGTCGGCGAGGAAAGTGAGAAAAGACAGAGTGCGACCTATTATGAAAAGGCTTATCATATTGCCGATACCCTCTACCGCAGGTTTCCGTTCGATGTGGAATGCAATTACCTCCGAGCATGGACGATTGGCCATATGGCGTTAATCTGCAGCAATCGCGAACGCATTCTACTTGTGCGGGAATTTGAAGAACATTTGCAGCGAACTTTGACTTTAGATCCAAATCATGCACCCGCTCATCTCGCCCTGGGCATTTTTTATCGTGAGGTTGCTGCGATACCGAGTTTTGTGCGTACTCTGGCCGAGTTATTGCTTGGTGAACTACCGCAGGGGACCTTTGCAAATGCGCTACAACACATCCAGCAAGCCATACAAATCAATCCAACTTTTCTATCCGCAGTGTATGAGTTGGGCAAAACCTATGATATAATTGAAGAAAAGGAACATGCCGTTTATTATTACCAAAAAGTCCTATCCATGCCACAGGTAGATCATTTGGACGGACGGAAAATATTATCAGCCACCAAGAAATTACGTAAATACGAAGAGATCACCGCTCAACAGATGGAGAATGTCAGTACTATATTAAACTGAAACGATGATAATAATTAGGATAAATATGTCCGAAAAATTCTAAGCTTAAAAAAACCTCGTTAAAGCGATTATCTTATTTCATTGGCATGTCGATTATGCTGAAAAATCATCCAGTGTTAGGCGACACAAAACTTGTGATATCGATCTCTGAGGTGATAACATTGGGTGGTGGATACATGGTTTTGATATGAAATTTTACTCAAAGTGATTGACCTTAAAACTGTATAAGTGTCCGAACTGTCTTGCCGATGGCCAATATTCCTATACAGTCCCTTCCAAGAGCGACGATGCCTACAGCTTTGTAACCTATGGCGAGAATGCCAATGGCAATATATCCAAAGGCAAGGATAGAGACCGAAATAAGACCGATGCCCAAGACCGCAACCGAAAGCAGTCCAAGACATGCGACGCCAACACAAAAGACACCTGCTGCGAGAGGAGCCACAGCTATGATTCCTTTCGCGAGGAACATACCGATGGCAATGATCCCGCAGGCCGAATTCCCGAAGGCCACGACACCTCGAGCATGACGAATTTGTTCGCCAGGTAATGAAGGGCCTAAATTGATTGTCAGCAATGGTAGACCGAAAAGCCTCCGCGGCGATTCATACTGGTGTGGCTGAGAGATGAAGGCATCAGATAGACGGCTAAAAAAAGCTGTTATCCGCGTGAGGCAAGTTCGGCTGCACTTGATCGAGTTTTTTTCTTTTGTGTCTGCCATAATGACCCTCATAAATGATGAAATTTTTATAACCTCATTACCATCTTCTTCGAGAAGATCTATGCAACAAGCTGTATGGATTCGTTCTTTAATGGAAAAAAATAGGAACGAAAATATATGCAATAACATTATTTAACGCATGCATGATCATGGCTGGATATAAGCTTTTATATTTCAGATAGAGAAATGATGGAATGAATGACCATAGAAAAATGAAAATCAATACACCGGCTCCATGATAAATATGGACACTCGCAAATATTAAGGATGACAAAAATATCGCGGTTGAAATTTTATATACCCTCCTTAAAAATGTGGTCAATACATAGCCTCGGAAAATTATTTCTTCACAAATCGGACCAATGATGATTGCAAAAATAAATGTTAGAAGATAATCCATGGGAGTATTCAAGATTAATGTGGAACTTTTCGCTGAACGCCAGTATATAGGCACATATATCAATTGTAACCCTTTATCTACCAATGAATAAATTAAAGCACCGACAATGACTCCGAGAATAATGTACAATATCGAAGCCATAGGAAAGCTTTTCGAAATACCGATTTCTGCAAAATTTAGTCCTTTGGAGTTTAAATAATTTTTCAGAATATAAACGGCTATGATTGTTCCGATCACATAAAGTACAATTGCAAAGAGGGAAAAATCGCTGATTATTTTTAGTCTCAGTACCGGTGGCGCAGGATCCCCTTGAACGATGCCACCAATAAAAAATATGATGAGTACTGAAAACAAGGCCATACCAGGCTAAGTAAAGTTTTTTAAAATTTAAATTGCCAGCACTGTTTGTCTGACTCATATTAGTCCTCTCGTTCGTTACTCATTGAATTTTAGGCTGTTACAATAACTTTGCCAGTTGTAAAGAGGTGGAGCATTGAAAAACCATTTGCCGCTGTCTACATAATTTGTAACTAACACCAGCATCCGACATAAAAGAATAGACTATCCTAGGCGAGCTATTGGGGTCGACAAAATTAGATACGTATGATGAGAAATTAAGTTACATTCGTATTAAATTTTTCCGTGAAAAAGAAAACAATCGCCTCAAATCCAACATTTCGTAAATAATAGGAAATTAATGGTTTCTTTATGGTATAATAATCCTCAATGTATATATTTTGCGTAATTGAAATAGCTTATTCGTTAGGAAAGTTGTCTGATTTGGTGGCTATTTGTCCATATGAGAGAATGGACTTGGAATACCAACATAGGGAATTCAAAAACGACGATGAAAATTGCACACCTGTCTGATCTGCATATCTGCCAGAAATCGCGACCGCAAAATCTCGAAAAGGTGAGGACATTATTTGAGTATGCCCTTGAAGAAAATACCGATCACTTTGTGATTACTGGTGATTTAGTACATTTGGGAGAAACGGTAGATTTCCTCGCTTTTCGACAGCTTTTAAAAGAATATGATCTGTTAGACCCCAAAAGGATCACCCTTGTTATCGGTAATCATGACATATATGGTGGCGTTCATCTGGCTGAAGATATTTTGACATTTCCCCAGAAATGTAAGGCGGTTGATTACGTGAAAAAGCTGCAAGAATTCAAAAATTATTTTTTTGAAACATACGAAAACACGCTGGTACAATCTGTAAAAGACATCTATCCCTTTGTGAAGATAATCCATGATGTCGCATTAATCGGCATTAATTCAACTCGCCAATACTCCATCGTCAAAAATCCGTTTGCGTCAAAGGGGTTGGTCGATGACGCGCAGCTCAAAAAAATGAAACAATTACTCTCTCGGCGAGATCTGGCCGGTAAGAGGAAAATTGTTTTGATCCATCATTATTTCCACAAGATTAGCAAATCCGAATCGAAAAACGCCTATCTCATCAATCTAGAAAGCTTTGGTGGTAAACTCAGAAAAAAGAAACGTCTGATGAAAATATTCCGCCGATATAAAATAGATTTGGTGTTGCACGGACACGAACATGAATCAGCTGAGTATCGTTTTAAGGGTTTGCGTTTTTTTAACGCCGGGGGGAGCATCGACAAGAACCAACCTGGCGAACTGAAAATAAATTTTATCATCACCAAGCCGACTGAAATACAAACCAAAGTGGAAACAGTTCGGTTTCAAAAGATCTTAATGCCCCAGCTAATATCGGTTGGCGCACAGGGTGCTCTGCTTTAGCAAACCTTATAATTTCTTCGGAAATAGGAGATGGTTGCCGATGAAATTGGAGCGCAGGTTGCTCTGCTGGAGCAAACTCCATGGCTTAAAGAATTGGCCAAGGCATCGCCTTATGCTTTATTGGGAGTGTGAAAACCTCTAAAAACGTATCATGCCGAGGGATGCCAGCGCCGAGGCATCATAAAATGCTATGGTCGCAAAATTATATTTAATGTTATTAATTGTTTCGCTTTTTGAACACCCTCTCCATGGATAGTCATCATTTGGTATCAATCGAGCCATGGTGTGCAAGAGTGTGAAAAAGCCAATGGGGGCAGCGGGGTGTTACTGCAGCGGGCTATTTTTCATTCTCATGGTCGTCTTGGGAATGCAATGAGAACTGCCCTGCAAAGAGGGCCTATGTGAGATAATACAATCCGACACAATCACAATTCTCCCTGCAATCCCATCGTAAACGTTCGTTGTGGCATCAGGTTGCTCTCCATCGGTGCATAGTTGTATTGCAAAAGGTTATTGACGCCAAGCTTGAAACTAAGCCATTTCCAATCGTAATTCAGCCGCACGTCAAGAAATTTCATCGGCACGCGATCGTTGATGGGATATAACTTGACCGCTTCGATGCGGCTGGCATAGCGCCAATCCGCCTGCAATTGCACTCTTTGGATGCGCAAGCCCATTTTCGCCGTAAAGATCGTCTTTGGCCGATAAACCAACGGCTCGTGCCAAGTCACATCCTCATGATCCATAGCTGTGAGGCTGATTTGTAGGCTGGGGGTAATGAGCAGGTTTTTCCATTGCATCGGATGGCTGAAGTTGGTCGTCGCCTCGATGCCGCGAATACGGGCGCGGTCGATGTTGCGAAATTGCACCTGACCGCGGATCAAATCCATGTGCGCCTCGATCATGCGCCAGTATTCATTGTCGAACAAGGAAACATCCACATTCCAGTTCTCGGTGAGGTACTGACGAACGCCCAGATCGAAAGCCCAGGACTTTTCCGCTTTAAGCGTTGGATTGGCGATGATCTTGAAATTCATGATGGTCAGTTCTAAAAATCTTTCAACGATGGTGGCGGCACGAAAACCACTGCCCGCGGAAGCGCGAATGCTGGTAATCGGCCATGGCTGCCAATTGAGGCCAATGCGTGGACTGAACAAATCTTCCTTCAAGCCACCCACTAATTGATAGCGGTCGTAGCGAAAACCAGAGGTCAACCGCAGATTGGGACGAATCTTCCACTCGTCCTGCAGGTAGGGGCCGAGGAAATAGCCTTTGTGGTCGCCGAAATACTTGGTGCTGCCGGTATCGTGCTGGTATTGCAAGCCGGCGGTGACGATATGGTCGATGTGCGGAATCCAATCTGCCTGTACTTCGGCGCCCTGACCGTGAGCGGGATTAAAGCCACTGTCCTGGCCGAATTGATTGCCCATCAAGGTACGCACGTATGAGGCACGTAGACTCATGGCAAAGGTGGGCGAAACCGGAATCGCCAGTTTACTATAAGCGTTAAGCTGGTTTGTGGTTGCATAGTTATCCAGATTTTTGGGGTCTACTTCGTAGGGATCGTTTGGGCCCTTCCATTGCACAAAGAACCCCCGGTGCACATAGCTATAAGCGGAATACCAGGTCCACTTGATCCCGCCGCGGAATAGATAATCGAACTTGCCGACCAGATTATATTTGGTCGCTTCGCCCAATTGTGTATAGCCGGTGGTGTTGAAATAGCCGGCGGAGAGGCGCATGCCAAAGGGGCCAATCCTGCGGCTATAACTCACATCTTGGCGCACATAATATAGCCGATCTGGATCGGTCCAGCGCCATTCATCATAATAGGGGGCGTCGTATTTACCTGCTGCTGTGGAGAACAGCAGCCTGCCTTGCGGCGAAGGATCTTTGGTGAGGACGTTCACCACACCACCCAGGGCCGAGGCGCCCCACAGGGTGGAGCCGGCGCCCTTGAGCACTTCGATCTGCTGGATGTCCAGCGGCGGCAGCATGTCCCAATTGAACTCGCCGGTGTCGCTGGCATAGACCGGCACGCCGTCCAACAGCAGCAGTACTTTATTGCCGGCGCCAAAAGTATAGCCGGTGGAACCGCGGATGTTGATCTGATTGCCGACGAAATGGATGCCGGGGGCGGTCTCCAGAGCCTCGATGAGATTGGTGGCATTACGTTGTTTGATTTCCAGCGACGACACCACCGACAGCGATACCGGCGCCTGATCCAGATTTTGTTTGGTTTTGCCGGCGGAAATCACCATCGGATCGATTTCGATGGGTGTGGATTTCAGCCGCGCCGACACAGAAACCTCCTGCCCAGCCTGAACCGCTACATGATCCAATTGTAGAGCACGATATCCGAGGATGGATATTTTCAAGGAATAGGTTCCGGGGGGCAGATTTTCGATGATAAAATCGCCCTTTTCATCAGCGACGGCGCCGCGAACGGTTTGCAGAACCTGCACATTGGCGCCGGGCAGAGGCGCGCCCGATTCGATGTCCGTCACCCGGCCGCGAATAGCTGTTCCCGCCCAAACATGGACCACCAAAAACATGACCAGAAAAAGCAAAACGCCGAAAAATAACTTTTCGCACTTCAAGGCTTGTTCCTCCGGCTCCAGTCGGCATAGATATCAATTCCTTTGAGGGTTTGTCCTGCCTCAAGCTCAAGATAGCCGGGTTGCCCCGGATTCAACGGGTCTTCGTAGAATCCCAGTGTGGAAAAATCGGTTAGTCCTGCATGTTCAGGAAGCCAGAAGACGGCGACGTACTGGATATACCCCTCCGTAACCGGCAGTCGATAATGATAAGGATTGCTGCCGACACTGAAATCGATGGCGCGCAGCCAGGCCAAATATTGTCCGCCGGTTTCAGGTTTCAGCGAATAGGCGGCGACGGCGGTGACCATGGTATTTTGCGGAAATGGGCCATTAAAATAGACCGTGCCCTCGATGGCGGCATTATGGTCGACGCGCTCCCAAAAAGCATCCAGGTCGATGTGAAACTCCGGCTGCGCCGGTGTAATGTCGAACCTCAACGGCATCAGATCGCGCCAATCCAGCGGCAAAACCAGCCAATCGGCCAGGTTGGATTTGGTCTCTTTGCTGTACCACCAGATGCTTAACATCTCGTAATGCCCATAGGGCAGATCCATCTCCGCTGTAGCCGTTTTGCGATCGATGGGCAGGCTATTGGGACTGTGATAGAGTTCGTTGATGGCGTGCGGCGGAAACTTGGGCGCGACGATGAGATAGATGCCCTGGGTGTCCTTCGGCGGGGTGCCATGAAAAGTGACATGTGCCACCAACTTGCCCGGCAATGGTGCCAGGCCGTGATCGATACGACAAGAAATGGCGACCAGTAAAAGAATAAAAATGACCCAAAATACTATATGGCGCATTTTTTTAATCCTAAATAACATTTTCGCAGGGGGCTTTCTAAAAAGTAAAATGATCTATAACAGCGATATTTTCTAATTTAAGATGTCTCGTCGCTGGCGCTCCTCGACATGACACGTTTTTAGAGGTTTTCATACACTCACTAAAGCTTGAACAACGTATTTTTTACCTCGGATTACTTCTTTTTATCCTCTCTTTTGCGGACGCTGGGCGGCTCACAAAACCATCAATCTTAAGGATATAGCAGATACTGATTTGCTCCAGCGCAGTCTCGACGAATTATTTATTTAACTTTTCCTCAACATCAAATGACATGGCGGTCTTGTCGGTGCGAACGGGCTGTAGAACAAAATTTAATTTTGTTCTACTAGCAGGCTTTACTAAGGATACAATACGACGATGTCATCGCGAGCGGAGAACACAGATGCGAAAAAGGCTGGCATCTGCCATGGAGCGTGGCGATCTCCGCTGAAAGGGCATTGAATAGAGATAGTAACCTTATCGTGGAAATGGCTCGTTCCAATGCAGAAACAAAATTGAATTTTGTTCTACCAGCAGGATTCAAAGAACAAGGACAGCGGAAACGGCCACGCTCCAAATTTTATGAATAGATTTATTTGCTCCGCTAGCGGTGACAATCTTTTTCCATTATTTTAAAAATGACGCTCTACTCTCGTGACCGACTCGCAATGACATTCTTTGGTGCATCTTTTGGTGAATAATGGCGTTTTTGCCATACCGCCCCATATTGATATTCTTTTAATTTCCTTGCCTGAATAATGGCATTTTTACCATCAGTAATTTCTGTAGCCGAATAATCGATCGTAAGACCAAATTATCTCTATCAGCATCTTAACGTAGTAATAATAATTTCCCCTGCAGAAAACGCTGCCCGCTCACGACGCGATAAAAATAAACACTCGACGGCAGCCCACAACCCGTATCATCTTTACCATCCCATGTTACGCGATACTCACCTGGGGCGAGATTTTGATTCATCAAGGTAGCGACTCGGCACCCTCTGGCATCTATGATGGTTATATGAATCTCCGACTTTTGCGGAATGTAAAAACCAATCTGCGTCTCGGCATTGAACGGATTGGGATAACTACCGAGCAATCTAAAATCGGCCGGCTGCTGATTTGCTTCGGCAGGCCTGACAGCCGTCTGCCGATAAGAACCGTAAACGATCTTGTTCTCTACCTGTTGCGCCAATTTTGCACCGTCCGCTTGAGTGTAATTTTTCGGCAAAAAATAGGCGGTGAAGCCTAGCTGCAAACTTACGATCTTCGAGATTGAACTGTATAAAATAAATCCCATATCTCCATATGAAACACCATCACCGGTATCTCCGCCCTCAATGATAGAACCATCACCCTGTCCGCCGTTTTTATTATCATAGTAATACAAGCTGGCAGCCTTCCAGGATGTATCTTCAAAAGCAGTATAGGTAAAAAGCGTTCCCTGTTCACCACTACAAAGATTCCATTGCCGAATCGGCACCGTCAGCGTTGTATCAGGTTTATCGGGTATGCCATCTACAGGTATTCCGTTATTGTAAGCATTATAAAATTTCATGCCTTGTGCGGCCGAATTGAAGTCCCAAGATTGCCGGATCATATCAAATTTGATGCTCACCGTGCCACTGATGTCCCATTCTTTTTTCATGACCTCCGGATCAAGGTCTGCCCCACCTATAAGATTTCCGGAATTGGGATAATATTTAAGGGTAATATAAAATGCCAATCTATCCCAAAAACTGTGAGAACTGAATTCGACACGCGTTCGTCTTTCAACAATTACTCTAACTTTTGGATTATTAGTAAACATTAAATATTCCGGATATGAATACAAATTGTCGTATTCATTAGCAGCATCAACTTTAGCTTTTCCAAATAGAAAATACATACCAATCAAGTTAATATATCCAATGGCACGAATCTTTTGCGTATCAAAAATATCCACCCCCGAACCAAATGGCGGTTTGAAAATAATATCGCGTATCATCGATGTTTTTTCATCCATCCGCACCCTATAAGCATAAGTGGAAACGGTGAGCGTCGCTGGATCAAAACTCATCTGGTATTTATCAGGAACAGGCTGCTGCCAGGTGGAGGAGCGATAGAGGTAGGCGTAGCCCTTTATGTCCGTGTCGAGCGGATCGGTCAGGGTAATCTGTACCCGGCCGTATAGATGCGACTCGGCGTCGTCGATCCATGAGTTGGCTGGTGCTTGGTCGCCCAGATCGCCGGCCAGGAAGACCAATTCATCATCATAGTCGAAAAAAGGATCCTCATCGGGGATGAAATAGGTATGGCGTTTTGCTTCTTCCTTCCCTGGTTTATAACGATCGTAGGTATGAAACCGTTCATCGATCTGGAACGGCATGACCCGCCAGGACTGGGTTACCGCATCATAAGCGCATAAATACAAATCGTTGATCGGCGCTTCGGCACGAAAAGCGGCATCGATGGCACCGCCATAGATGACGATGGGCTCATAGGGTCGTTCTAAATACAGTGGTTTAGGTTGACTCCAAACCAAAAGAGTCGTTGCTAAATGCAAAAATATAATACCTATCATATATTTATTCATAAGTGCTCCAGCAAATATTGCGCCAGTATCTTCTTTTTTTCCACTATTTTGTGATAGATGAATTAGCGATTCCGCCCATCGATGGGGCAACGCTCCATTTTGATCTTGCCATCATTTCCAATCAGGCAAAAATATTCCCAAAGGTTGACCGTAGAGCACACATGTCGTGGCACGATCAGGATATAATCTCCAATTTCAAGAGGTTCCTCTGAGGGGGCTTTTACGACGGTGTGTTCCTCGCTCCATTTGACCGCCGACGTGCCAGCCACACTGAAAAGCTCTATGGGCCCTTGATCCACGGCCCAGCGTTTATGACCGAGATTCAAGGTATAACGATCGTCACCGACTTTATCCATCACTTGACAGAGAATGAGCGCTGCTGGTAAAAAAGTATCCGGCATCTTTTGTCCATAGCCCGAATCGAAATAAATCCACGTGCCAGGAGATAATAAGATTTCACATGGCAAATTTTGTCCATAAAGATACTCTGCATCCGGCAGAAAACTAGGGGTGCCGCCGACGATGAGGTGTGGCACCGAGATACCCTGTCGCGCAAAATTCTGTACCAAATCCATGACCGGCGACAATGCCCGATATGCCTCTGCTCTTCTTTCCTCCAGCGTCGGTAATTGGTTGTGGCCATCATAGGCATGGAGGCCGGCAAAAACCAACGATTTTTCGTTTTCAATTGAATGGTAAAAACTCAGGGCCTGCTGCGGTGGAATACCAGTGCGGCCCATGCCAACGTCCAAATCGATGAAATAATGCCAAGTGACATGATATTGACGCGCGACGTCCGCTAAAATGCGAACGTGCTGCGGTTTGGAGACCTGCACATAAAAATGGACATCAGGATGGCTAATCATCCTCTCGGCGACGAATTTTACCGCCGCTGAAACCAATGGAAATGCAATGAAAATATTATCTGCCTTTGCCGCCAGCAACATATCCAATTCATTGGGTGTGCACTTGAACCAACGGACGCCTTGTTGCAAAAGCTTTTCCGTGGCCCAAACGGATTTATGCGTCTTGACGTGAGGGCATAAACATGGCAAGCCCAGATCCGGCCGCACCGATGCCAATAGCTTTTTCATGGTGGTGATATTTCTGTCGACCATCGCCTCGAACACCACCAAGCGCGGCGTCGGAATTCGATGCGGCTCGCGGATGAGGTAATTCCCTTGCGGATATTTTTCGATTGTGAATTCCAATTCGTTAACCTTTATTTCACACCTTGACGAGTTCGATCGTCATCCAGTTATACAGAAAATAATGTGATAGAAACTACTAAAGACCCCAATGTTTCCAAGAGTAAAGTTAACCCAAAATGAGGAAACTAAACATACAAAAACCGCTTGATTTTTTGCGTCGGTGTTTTTTCGAAAGGTTCCTGTTGTTCGATCATTTTATTGATGCGTGAAAAAGGTGCCACACGCGCATTGACTTTTAGGCGGATATCCTCCAGTAGTGCACCAATCTTTTCTTTAATTTGACTATCATCCAATTTGCGTGATTGGAATTCCTCGTCTAATTCTTCATAATTCAAATAAACGCGGGCGACAAGTTGGCCGTTCTGTTCATAGACCAACGATTCTAGAACCTTATCGTGCTGATTAATAATCGCTTCGATCTCTTCTGGATAGATATTCTCACCGCTGGGGCCGATGATGACATTTTTGAGTCGGCCTTTAATGAAGAGATAGCCGTTTTCATCGATCATTCCCAGGTCGCCGGTGCGCAGCCAGCCATCTTTGGTGAGTACTTCCGCGGTTCTGGTCGGGTCTTTGTAATAGCCTTGCATGACGACCGGGCCGCGGATGAGAATTTCCCCCTCCGCATGATAGGGATCGGGCGAATCGATCTTAATTTCGATGCCAGGCAGGGCTTTGCCGGTCGATCGGAATACGGTGCCTGCCGGGTCGGTGCCCGCCACCAAAGGCGAGGTTTCCGTTAATCCATAGCCGATGGCGTAGGGGAATCCGGCTTCGCGCAAGAACAGTTCCACTTCTGGCGACAGCGATGCCCCACCGATGCAAAAACTTTTAAGCTGACCACCAAAAACTTTTAACAATTTTTTCCCCGCTTTTTTATGTAAACTTTTGCGTACCAGCTCCCACTTGTACAATCCGCGAATGATCTTTCCTTTGGTAAAACGGGGTAATACCCGCGTCTTGAATATCTTTTCGATGATCAGCGGCACCGATAAAATGATGGTTGGCTTCACTTTTTCCAGCGCTGGCAGAAGCACTTTGGCCGTCGGTGGCTTGTCGAGATAATACACCGCGGCGCCGATCATCATTGGGAGCACCAAGCCCAACGTACATTCATAAGCATGAGAAAGCGGCAAAATAGAGAGCAGACGATCACTATCATCAACGCGGATGATTTGCGTGGTCGCAAGGGCATCATAGACGATATTTTTATGACTGAGCATTACCCCCTTGGAATTGCCCGTGGTGCCAGAAGTATAGATGATGGCGGCCAAGTCCTGCTCACGAACCTCTGCTGGCATTCGACCAGCCAGACGCAATGCTGCGCGCTTGATCTTTGCGAGCTCCTTACCACCCTCCGCAATAATTTCCTGAAGACGATCTTTTTTCGTCTGCAACGGGATCACAGAGAAATCATCGATCAGGATGACCAACCGCAAATCGGACTCGAACTCATCTTCAATTTTACTGTATAGCCGTTGCGAAACAAAAACCGCCTTGGCCCCACTATGGCGAATGATATGCTTGACGTCAACGCTATGAAAATCCGGCAGAATCGGCACGGCTATAGCCCCCATGGTGGTGATGGCAAAATAGGCCACGCCCCAGTTCGGCTTGTTCTCGCTGAGAATAGCCACCCGATCGCCTGGCATGATGCCTTGACTTTGCAAAAAAGATGAAAGTTCATGGGCTTTTTCGCCCAACATCGTATAGGTATAATAGAATCCATCCACCTGGGCTAAGGCGATGTTTTCACGAAAATTTTTTACCGACCGTTCAAGAACATTTTTCAGCGTCAAACTCGGTAATGTGGGGAGACTCATTTCTATTCCTCTCCTATAGTGTTAATAATTGAACAAATGAAAACTAACCTCTTTTAATAAACCATAAAAACTTTATGCGATCGAACCCCTGTTTTTGTATTGACCGTCAAAAAATAAAGACCTTGAGGTAAAAATTTACCTTCCTCATCTCGTCCATCCCATCGAACCCATACACTGGCATCTTGCTGGTATGAAGGCAACCAAAGTTTGGCTACCTGCTGGCCGAGGAGATTATAAATTCGTACTCCCTCGGTGGGAATGATATCCTTTACGTTTACACGCCATTGTAACATTTCATGTTCCGGATTGAAAGGATTGGGATGGGGCGGCAATAGTTGAAAAGTCTCGGTTGGTATTTGGTTCCTTTCGACTACGACATTGGGAGGGTTCTGCTCACGGATCAATACTTCAGGTGTATATTGATCCCAGTAGAACAAAGAGTCGGCAAACGTGGGACTTACATTCGTGTTCGGCAGCAAGTACACAGTAAAACGCAGGGTGACACGTGTCGTCACGATCACGCCGCCGCTGATGCTAATACCCATGTCGCCATAGGAGCGCATATCGCCACTATCCGGCGTTCCATCACCAGTGCTGCCATCCAAAGTATCTCGGTAATAAATTTGCATGGTGGTATTTTTAATATTCGGCATCTCGCACACCATCAGGACGGTGCCTTGAGTGCCAGTGGCTAACAGCCAATAATCGCCACTTTGTCCGGGAAGCGAGGCATCCATTGGATCGGGGATGCCGTCAATTCTGACACCGGAGCGATTTCTATCAGAATAGAACAACATCCCTTGGGCAAGTTCGCTGAAATCCAACGACTGACGCACCAATTTGGCACCCGCCAATACTAAATAATACGGATTTTCGAGTTGAATATCGTTTACACCTAATGAGATGGAATAGGGGGAATAATGCAAATCATAATCCACATCAAAAGGGGTCGGCTGGATTTGTGGAACCGTTAGATAGGCTTTCATTTTATGGAAACCGCGAATCAAGCCGCCATAATAGGTGGAGCGACCATTATTGAGCGTGTCCTCAGTAAAAGCGTATTTGCCGATGCTGCCAAAGGCGGTCTCGCCAGCGATGCGCAACTTGAAACGATCGATTAAATCCTTGTTGAAATCATTGGCCAAAGAGATAAAATCGATCCAGCCATCGCGGTTATGACCGACATGGTAAGCAGGACTTTTTACCGTATCCGCTGCTGTGCCCGGAGGCGCAGCAACATATGTCAGATAACCGGATGGATTAGATTGTGAATAGAATAAATATATCCAGCCTCTTTGTTGTGGCGCTGCATATTCGCTGAACTCGAACTCCAGCCATGGAAAGCTACGGTCCTGCACTTCAGCAGGCCAGGCGGTCGATGGCGCACGGTCGCCCATATCTTCGGGCATGAATACCAATTCATCGTTACTGTCCACCATGCCATCGGTCTCGCGATGGTAGCGCTGCTTTTCGTCTTTTTCATCCACTTGAAAGGGCACCAATATCCAGCTTTCGGACTTTACATCATATTTATAGGCACGCCATTGGCTGATAGTAAAAGAACCTGCTGGTAACTTGGAACCCTGCACGATGATGGGTACATAGCGACGCTGAAGCGTTTTTTCTTGAGCAGAAATGATAAAAATATCAAAAAAAATGATGATGCCAATTAACAGCTTTTTCATTCTCGACATCCTACATTTGGATTACTGACAAGATTGGTAACTCATCACCAAATATGTTCCACTTCATATCCATTAAACCAAAACCCCGCGGACAAACTTGCAATCGTGTTCATCGTTTAATTATAAATTGAAAACTGACAATTAATCCATGTTAAAATTTTTCAAGTTTGAAATAATAAAATATCCTCTCAATAAAGATAAGAAACCACCGCTATTTAAGTTAATCAAGCAGTTAATATCTCTCATACGATCAGATAATTATGATAATGACAATTTAAAGATGTCTCGTCGCTGGCGCTCCTCGACATGACAGGTTATTAGAGATTTCTACCCACAATTACGTTGGCTTGAAATAAACACTCAAAAACTTTACTATTACCAATTCGTTTCCATCACGACCATGAAATTTCTGATTTCCCCCAGAACACGTTCGGAAACGGTATAGTTATAGTTCATCGCATTGCGCACTAAAAGGTGTATACTTAGATGTGACCATTTATATCCGCAGCGAATGTCCCATATCTGTGTGGGCACCCGTTCGTCCAACGGGAAAATGGCCACTTTGCGTAAGCGACTGAGATAGCGAAAATCGGCGCCACAACTAAACCGTCCCCAATCCAAATGGGGAGAGAAAGCGGCTATGAATCGCGGGCGATAGAGTAACGGCTCGCCGCTTTTCAGCTCTACTGGATCCATCCACGTCGCCGAAGCATGGATGAACAATCGATCTTTCCAAAAGCGCAACCGGCACTCGGTTTCGATGCCTTGAATCCGCGCCTTGGGGTAGTTGAGAAATTGTGCTTTGAGCTGCGAGGCCAGCAGCGTCGGTTCAATGAGATTCTCATAGCGATTATAAAAACCCGTCACCTCGACATAAAAATGGCTGCCGAGGCTCTGGCGGACGCCTAAATCCAAAAGCGTCGATCGTTCCGGCTGCAATTGGGGATTGGGCAAGGCCTGAAAGTCCTTGGTTCCGGCGGTGATAAAACGCTCAACTACCGTGGCCGCGCGAAATCCCCGCCCAAAGGAACCATGGAAAATAGTGCCGTAAAACGGCTGATAACTAAACCCTACTTTGGGGCTCAGCTGGGTTTCCAGGGAGTCGCCCACCAAAATATAATTATCCCAGCGCAAGCCGGCATGCCATTGCAGTAATTCCGAAAGTTTCCAGATTTCCTGAATGTAGGGTGAAAAACTATTGGCGCTGCGCTTGCCATAGAATGCTGATTCCACATCATCGTATTTATAATCCATACCGATGGAAAGACTATGTGCGGAATGGAATTTCCAATTCAGCTGCAGCTCGCCGCTTAATCCCATGGCGGGTGTGAAGGCGTTGGCGATATTAAAAGGCAGAGCCAATAACTGTTGATTGTAAGAAACACGTATTTTGCCCGACAGCGTAGGCGAAAATACTTGCTGGTACAGCGAATAGGCTACAAATCCTTTTAGGGAAAAATGAACCCCGCGATCGGTCGGCTGCACGCTGAGCGCCCTGTTTTGCTCCAGCCATTGTAGGAAAAGCTCCCTGTCTTCGAAGCTATAGGTCGAAAAAACCGTCCATGAAGCATTAAAAGGTAATTGCCAAACCGCTTTGCCGGTAAAGTACCAGCGCTCGAAGCGGCTGTTTTCGCGATCACCCGTGGACTGATGATAAGACGTTGCCAACCTCAGCCCTAACGACCCGAAGGAACGCGAAACACTGGCATCGGTGCGGTTAAAATAGAGGGTTTTATCCGTCCATTTCCACTCGGGCACGGAGGGTTCGTCATACACGCCGGAAGCCTGTCGCAGCGAAAAACTCCACGATCGGCTCGGGGGTTTGGTGAACATGTTGACGACGCCGCTCAGGGCGCCAGAACCATAGAGCGAAGAGGCCGCTCCTTTCAACACCTCGATGCGATCGATTTCGGTGATGGGGACGATGTTCCAATTGGCCTCGCCTAAATCGCTGGTGAGTATCGGCACCTCATCCAACAGCACCAACATGCGACTACCGCCGAGACGGTTATAACCCGAGCCGCCGCGAATGTTGATGTTCTCGCCCACCAACGTCACCCCTGGCACGAACTGTAATGCTTCCTCCAGCCGTAACAGGTTGCGGCGTTGCAGAGCCAAGCGATCGACCACATGAATGCTGGCCGCCGCAGAGGCGAGATTTTCCGGCTGCCGCGAGACTGTGACCACGACCTGAGACAGAAGAATGACGGAGGGTGATAAAAGAAACGTCACAGACATTTTTCGGCCCGCGGATAATTCGATGGTTAGAGTATCCGATTTATAGCCAATATAGCTGGCGTGCAGACGATAGCTGCCGGCAGGGAGATTTTTCAGTAAAAAGAATCCTTTACCATCTGCGATGGTACCCCACACTGTGCCTTCAATTTGCACATTGGCGCCCATCAATGGCTCGCGGCTGCGGCCATCTAAGATAAAGCCCGAAATCTGTCCCTTTTCCTGGCTCAATAGTGACGCCGTTGGAGAAAAAACCACGACAATCAAGCTGATGAAAAATAAAGAGAGCTTTTGTAATTTAAAAATCTTCATCAAAAATGTATCTTTATGATTCCCTTTTACAGAAAACTAACGCAAATTTTGTCGAAATAGAAAGGAGTGCCAGCTTCTGTACCTATTTACAACCTATCCTCTCTCACCACATGGTATATCGTCGGCGGATGCAACGGCTGAACGACCAAGGCCTGCATGAATAGGATGAATTTTACCGATGCCCATAAAGACCGCATCAGAATATCGACGTTTCCTTTCCATTATCCTTCAGTATGAAGGTTGTAATAAAGCGATAGGGGTTACTCCGTTAAACCTTATCTTGCTTTTGGCGCGATCAAGCCCCAATCGCAATAGATATCTATACCTTCGGCCACGGGATGCGCTTTGTCGAGAGTAACCGGCGTAATTTCGAACGTATAGTTGATCGGATCGAAACCATAAATACCGAGAATGTTGCCATAATCCCAATCTTTGCCTTTTTGTCGCCAGATGGCCGCCACCATGACGTAGGTCGTCAGCGGCGCCGGTAATTCGTAAGTGGCTTCCTGGCTGCGGAAGCCAACGCCGCGAGCTGTGTACACCACATCCCCTAAACTCTGGGGCGGCACCTGCACCAAAGCGACCACCCGCACCGATTCCACATAGTCCGGTCGTTTATCGACGTTGAGATAGTAGAGATGACCGGTGATCCTGGATTCCAATAATCCCAGGCCATGGTCGCATCGGATCGTGAAAACCATCATCACGAACAGAAGCGCACTCACCAAAAACAGGATTCGATTATGGGTATTACGTTTCAACATCGTCCCAATATCTTTTTTCTCTCTGCACAGGAATGCAGAATTTTGGCAATGTCAACATCGTTCTCCAGCTAGTAATTTCTATCTATAGTATGTTTCACTGCGCTTAGGATACAATACATTATAAAAACGTCGGAAACAAGGCCAATATTCTGATGAAAATCACAAATTCGATTCATTGCTGAAATTTCTTCATAATCTCGGGGATCGCATCCTTATGAACGGTATAGGAGAGCATCTTCAGGCGAATATAATCGCCGTTGAAAAAGAAATAGCCCTTCACATTCCCTTTCCAGGCGCTGGCGGCAGAATCTTTGATCAAAAACCAATCGGCATTGGCAAACCGTTTATAGCCGACCAGATGCATGCCGTGATCGTCTTCGCTGGTTTTATTATCGAAGCGAAACTCGCGGCTGTCTTGATCGATAAATGCCGAGGGGATATCGAAGGTGGGCACCACGCCTAAATCGACCTTGCCGTATTTACCTGGTTCGGACACATCACCGGCAATGGCGAGCGAATAGCCCTTTTGAATAGCCGTTTTGATACCCTGGTAGAAATCGTCCAGGGGTACGTTGTAATAGCCGTGGTCATCCCACCAATTATCGGGAACGGGATATGCATTGCGAGTCCAGAAGGGAAACTTTTTAAAGGAGATCAATGAAACATAGTCGTCCAGCGGCAGATTCAGAAGATTTTGGAGAAAACTTTTAGATGTATAGGTTTTGCCTTGATAGGTGAACTCTTGCGGCAGCACACCCATATAGCGATCCAAGATCATCCGCGTATTGGCGATCACCTGATCTTCATACCAAACTTCTTTTTCTTTTATATAATTGAGATAGGCGCGCAATTCCTTCAACATTTTCCTTTCGTCCAATACTTTTTGGTCACCTACCAGCCCAGTATAAACCTCCGCCGGCACCGCGCCGTATTGCTGCATCCTCAGGAATACGGCATTGATTTGCGAACCTGGCGCCACCAACGATTGCCCTCGCTTTTGTACATATCGTCTCACTTTTTCAACATATTCCCAATACACCGTGTACATGCGCGAGAGCTGAATATCTCCACGTCCGAGGCGATGCAATTCCGACTCTAAAAACGAGGTGGCAGCAAACGCCCAGCAGGTGTTGGTGGTGTCCTGTGAAATGGGTGGAAAATGAAACACCGGATTGTATTCTTCGATTCGTTGCGGGTGACGAAAACGATCAAAATCCAGACTGAGAATCGTGTCCGGTTTGCCATAAAAGTTCTTCTCGGCAACATATTTTACTTGATCGCGCTGCTGCGACCAACAAAAATTTGCCAACACTAACAAGCTCAATAGACCTTTATACATGGGAACCTCCAAAAAATTGATTAATCCGTCTTTTTTTGCATCAACAACTGTTCTGCAGCACGCAAGTTTTGTTGCGCCTCATGGAAAAAAGGCATCAATTGTGTCGCAATTTTAAAATGATGCACCGCCTCGGCGTATTTGGCTTTTGCAACGAGCACTTTACCAAGATTGTTGTGAGCGGCCACGTTGAGGCGGTCCAATGTTAACGCCTTTAGCAAACACCTTTCGGCCTCATCGAGTCGGTTGAGTTGCAAATATACATAGCCCAGGTTGTTATAGCCGCTGTCATCCTCGGGTTCGATGCGGACGACCTCCTGAAAATGGTAAATGGCCGGTTCATACTGTTTCGCTTCGGCCAATGCGACGCCCAGATTCAGGTGCGCTAAACCATTGTTCTGTGTAACCTGCACGGCATGCTTGAAGAGCGTAAGGCTGTTGCGCCACACCCCAGCCTGTTGATACGTCCTCATACCCAGAAAGACCATGACAACGGCGACAAGGCTCCAGCGGATAACGGCTTTCAATGGCAAAAACAGCCAGCCGAAAGAAACAATCAGAAACAAGCCAATGAAAGGAACATAGGCATAACGGTCGGCCATGGCTTGGCCGCCGATTTGAATCAAGCCGATGACTGGCAATAAGGTGATCAAAAACCACAGCCATCCTACTATCATGAAAGGGGCGCGTTTGCGACAGAACCAGGCAATCAAAGTGATGAATATGATGAATAGAAATGAAACAATCGCCCAAACAGCTTGAATTTTCGCACCTGGATGTGGATACATCACCGCTAATTTCATCGGCCAAAAACAATGGCCGAGGTATTTTACATAGGCAATGGCGGCATTGGCAGTCCGCTGCAGCAACGTCAGCGAGGATAGGGATTTCATGGCTCCTCCTTGCTGTTGGGCCAGAAAAGCCACGATGCCGCCGAGAAAGGATAAAATAAAAAGAGGAATTTTTTCTCTGATGAGCGGCCACACCGTCTGGTTCCAAGCTCGAACGTGCAGGAGGTGTTGTCCCTTTGGCCAACGCACGCGCTTAAGAGGCCAATAATCCATTAAAAGCAGCACCAGCGGCAGAGTGACCAACATCTGTTTGGCCATCAGTCCCAACAACATTGCCAGAAATACCGCCAGATAGCGCCCTATCATTGGTTTTTGGGTGTAGAAGAAATAAAAAATCATCGCCACTATCCAGAACAACGTGCTGAGCACATTTTTTCTCTCCGATATCCATGCGACCGATTCGACGTTGATGGGATGAATGGTGAATAATAAAGCCACCAAAGCGCCAGCGGCGATGTTGCCACTCATCCGGTAAAAAATATAAAATAAAAGGCAGGCATTCATGATATGCAACAGGATGTTGACGGCGTGATGGCCGCTCGGTGAGAATGCAAATAGCTGAATATCCAACAAATGCGACCACCAGGTTAATGGATGCCAATTGCTGGCATAAAAGCTGCTCAACGCCCACCCCATCTTCTTCAATAACGGGCCTTCTTGCAGATGACGATTCTCGACCACATATTCGATGTCATCGTAATTGACAAACTCCGCTTGCAGCACCGGCCAATACACTAGGAAAGTTACCGAAGCGAGGATAACGCAAAAGGTCATGACTATTTTTTTCGCGGCGGTCATATTTTTCAGTATTGTTCTTTGGGTTTATCTTCCCGTTTGGGATAATCACCCTGGAGGGCGTTTCTGATTAACCGACGTGTTTCATCGGGGAAATCCTGGTCTTTTAACCATTGGAGGTAATCCGCATCATTTTTGTGCACCCATTCGAGGCTTTTGCCGCGATACTTTCCGAAAGCCATGATGGCCTTATGATGGCGCCAGTAGAAGCGACGGTCTTGGGTCACCCATTGATCGTCGTCGGAGCGGCCACAAAATTCGGCCAAGGCGGGAATTTCTCGCGGCAGATCGGCGTAACGCGCCATTTGTGCTTGCAATATTTCCACCGTTGCCCGTACATCGACCAGGGCATGATGGGCACCCTCCAGCTGCTTCTGGCAGTAAAAACGATAAGCCGCACTGAGATCGCGCGGTTCATATTTGTGAAAAATCGTCTGCATATCCACCACATGGCGATGGTGCATATCCAATTTATAACCGCACCTTTCTAATTCGGAGATCAGAAAAGGCAGATCAAAACGGATAATATTGAATCCAGCCAAATCGCCGTCGCCGATAAAATGGATCATTCGCTCAGCAAAATAACTGAATGGCGGTTTATTGTGCACCATAGCATCGCTGATGCCATGCACGCGGGTAGCCTCTGGTGGAATGGGCATGCCTGGGTTGACCAACTCTTCCCATTCCTCGGTGGAGTGGTCGGGCGCCAAGCGGATCATGGCAAATTGGACGATGCGGTCGATCTGCAAATCGAGGCCGGTGGTTTCCAGATCGAAAAAGATCAGCGGACGGGTTAATCTCATAGGCTGAAAGGTTTCCTCAAATTCAAATGCAAAAGACTGTTGTAAATCGTTGGTGTGAAGAGTAGCTTTTTTATTCTTTTTTGGCATGATCGATAGATTCAATTCACATCACTAAAAACAATTTGTGCAATACATTTATAACTGATTCTTACCTTTAAAATTATAAATTAAAATTCATAAATGCCATAAAATATTTTTTCACCTGTTCGGATGTTATGTTTATTTCCCGGATTTTGGGTAAACTCTTTTGGTTAATCTAAATCTCTTATGAGGTGGAATTCCAGAACTCGAGTTAACATAGAATGTCGGTATTTTTCTGTCGTTGCCAAATTTTGAAGGACGAACCTAATACCAGTGCAAAGCTACTTTGAATCATAGTCACAGTTGTTTAAAACCCAATCTAAGAATACAATGGGCAAATCTCCCTTTTTTATAAGCTGCAAAGATAAAAAGTTGATGTTTTTTATTTAAATTTTGACTAATTTTATTTCGCAAGAAAATTAATCACCATATATTTTGTGAGGACGATTATGGAACAAAAATCGATACTGACGGAACGTTTTCTACACCGCCACCTCGGGCCCGATGCCACTGAGCAAAAGCAGATGCTGGAGCTCATGGGCGTTTCTTCATTGGATCAGTTGATTGCCGAAACCATTCCAGCAGACATTCGGTTGGAAAAACCGCTGCCTTTACCAGCTCCCATCAGCGAGTACCAGCTTCTACAAAATTTAAGAGAAATCTCACAAAAAAATCAATTGTTCAAATCTTACATTGGCCTGGGATTCTACGACACGATCACTCCCTCGGTCATTTTGCGCAATATTTTCGAAAATCCCGGTTGGTATACCCAGTACACGCCGTATCAGTCGGAAATATCCCAGGGCCGATTGGAAGCCTTGCTCATCTTTCAGACCATGGTCAGCGACTTGACCGCTTTGCCCGTGGCCAACGCCTCCCTTTTAGACGAAGCCACGGCAGCCGCCGAAGCTATGAGCATGATGCATCGCCTCAATACGGCCAAGACCAAAGATGGTAAAAACAACGTTTTCTTAGTCGCCGAGAATTGTTTCCCCCAGACCATCGAGGTGCTCAAGACCCGCTCGGCTCCACATCACATTGAATTACGCATCGCCCCTATTTCGGAACAATCGCTGGACGAGCGCGTCTTTGGCGTCCTATTACAATACCCTGATGCCGACGGTAGCATCGAAAGTTATCAGGCGTTTATCGAAAAAGCTCATCAGCATCAAGCGTTGGTGGGTGTGGCCACCGATTTGCTCAGCCTCACCTTGCTCACACCTCCCGGTGAAATGGGCGCTGACATCGCCTTGGGCTCGGCGCAGCGCTTTGGTGTGCCCATGGGATTTGGCGGCCCGCACGCCGCCTTTTTCGCCTGCCGCGACGAATACAAACGGCAAATGCCCGGCCGCATCATCGGCGTTTCGATCGACCGCCTGGGTAATAAAGGCTACCGCATGGCGCTGCAGACGCGCGAACAGCACATCCGCCGTGAAAAAGCGACCTCCAACATCTGCACCGCTCAGGCCTTGTTAGCCATCATGGCTGGCATGTATGCTGTTTGGCATGGACCGGAGGGACTGAAAGCCATTGCCGAAAGGGTTCATACGTTCGCCAGATATCTGGCGCAAGAATTGACCTCTATGGGTTTTCAACAATTGAATTCGGCGTATTTCGATACCATCAAAATCAAAGTGCCTACCAAGGGCACTATGAACAAAATTTGCAAATCAGCTGAATCTGCGAAAATCAATTTCCGCTATATCGATGATTTTCACCTGGGCATTGCATTGGATGAAACGGTCACCGAAGAGGATGTGGAAACCATTACCAACGTTTTTGCCAAAGCCAGCGGCAAAAGGACGCACAAGATCCATTGGCGTCGACAGCCCAAAGCGGTTATTCCATCGTCCTTGCAGCGGAGCAGTTCCTACCTCACCCATCCTGTTTTTCAGAATTATCATACCGAACATAAAATGGTGCGTTACCTAAAAACCCTGGAGAAGAAAGATTTGTCGTTAACGACCTCGATGATTCCGTTGGGTTCCTGTACCATGAAATTAACCGGCACGACGACTATTTTGCCGGTTAGCTGGCCGGAATTTGCCAAAATACATCCTTATGTCCCCGATGAACAAGCTCAAGGCTATCTGGAGATCATAGAAGAACTAGAAAAAGCCTTATGTAAGATAACCGGCTTTGCTGCTGTTTCTTTTCAGCCCAATTCGGGGGCGCAGGGCGAGTATACCGGTTTGATGGTCATCCGCGCCTATCATCATGATCATGGCCAGCCGCAGCGCAACGTCACGTTGATTCCTTCGTCGGCCCACGGCACCAATCCTGCCTCGGCGGTGATGGCTGGCCAGCAGGTGGTGGTGGTGGCCTGCGACGCACGTGGTAACATCGATACCGCTGATTTGAAGGCCAAAGCGGAACAGTATAAAGACACGCTCTCGGCCCTCATGGTCACCTATCCATCGACGCACGGCGTCTTTGAGGAGAATATCGTCGAAATATGCCGAATCATTCATGAGAACGGCGGCTTGGTGTATATGGACGGGGCCAACATGAACGCCCAAGTGGGGCTCACTTCGCCAGCCAAAATCGGCGCCGATGTGTGTCATTTGAATTTGCACAAGACGTTTGCTATTCCCCATGGCGGCGGTGGTCCGGGCATGGGTCCCATCTGTGTCGCTAAACATCTGGTTCCTTATCTGCCGCGCCATCCATTGGCTGGCGGCAAAAAGGGCAAAGCCATCACCGCGGTGTCCAATGCGCCATATGGCAGCGCCTCCATCTTGCTCATCTCCTATGCTTATATAAAATTGCTGGGCGGCGAAGGATTGACCGATGTGAGCAAACACGCCATTCTCAATGCCAATTACATCAAGGCGAGGCTGGAAAAACATTACAAGGTGTTGTATACAGGCGAGCGCGGTCGCGTCGGCCATGAATTGATCTTTGATTTGCACGAGTTCAAGCCGTACGGCATCGAGGCGGAGGATATTGCCAAAAGGTTGATGGATTATAATTTTCATGCCCCCACGGTTTCGTTTCCCGTTCTGGGTACCATCATGGTCGAACCCACGGAGAGCGAGGACAAAGGCGAGCTGGATCGTTTCTGCGATGCGTTGCTGCAAATCCGTCATGAAATTCAAGAGATCATCGATGGCGCTGCTGATAAGGCCGACAACGTCCTCAAGAACGCACCGCACACAGCCGCCGAAGTGTGCGGGGATGAGTGGCAACACGGCTACAGTCGTGAGAAAGCCGCTTTCCCGCTCCCGTACTTGCGGCAGAATAAATTCTGGCCGGCAGTGGCACGCATCGACAACACCTATGGCGACCGCAATCTGGTGTGCGTGTGTAAATGATTATTTCATAAGAAAACAAAATTCTCGTCGCATCGCTCTGCAATCTAACGTAAACGATTAAGAACGGCGTCAACAAAAATCTCTTTTTTCGAGAGAATTTACAATTAAAAACCAAAAGCAAATACGTTGGTGGCGAACACTATACCAAAAAGTTGAGTAGTTTATTTGAGGCTTCGCATTGCAGAGCGGCTGCGACGAGATTTCTGGTTAAGCAAGTTTTGATGAAAAAATTTTTCCTTATCTTTTCTAAGTGCTTCGGTTTTTTCTTGCCGCAGAGAGCATAGGAGAATCATAAATCTAAGCTCAATCTGGTTCCACTATTCCACTGATAAAACTCATTTCCAAACCCTTCCCCTTTGGGCCTCATGGTATTAGAATGTATGATGCTGCTAATGATCAAAAAAACAGAGCATTTTTAATGGCTTAGCAAGAGTATCAGGACGAAGTGTACTGATTCTCTCCTCCAACTTCAAGCACCCTGTTTGTCAATGAGCAATGTCGAGAGAAATACTTGAATAACTATGACTTGCTATAATTAACAAACGGTGAGAGGATAACAAGTAAAAAAGTGTGATTGAAATCAATTATTAACGAAAATAATACTAATTTAACGATATTTTAATTGCAATTTTTATTTATTTTCGTTAAGATATCAAAGATCGATTGAATACTGCTGTTTTCCCGACCTGCTTTGCCTGCGAGTGAATTTTTGAAATTCATTGTTACTGCCAGTAATTGTTCAGTATAAATAGTCATAATTGTTAACAATTAAAGAGTGAGGTGACGCGATGAGAAGAATAGTTATCGTGTTATGTGGTTTGATGTTAGGGGGTGTGGCGTTGGCGCAGCGGGAGTGGGTGCTGCAGCCGTTCATACAAGTAAAAGGCCCACACAGCCGTGCTGAGTTGGGACGGTTTGTGTATGGATTTCCCGACCCCCACACCAATATACCCTATAATGCCGTTGTCGGAGATGGAAAGTGGTGGAAATTAAGGATGTATTCGATCCATTCGCAAGCGGATAGTATACCGCTCTATAGTTGTTTGGGGTCTAATTTGGTGCATGGCGATTTCAGTGGGGATGGATGGGTAGACGCTGCCATGCTAAAAAAACCTGGGTATCGGGGGGATACGGTGTATGTGTATTTGGGAAGCGCTGCTGGAATAGATACCTTGCCGGAGGTGATTATACCTCCGGAGAAGCCTTCCAGCGGATTTGGTGAAAATATGAGCGTGGGCGACATGAATGGCGATGGGTTTGATGATTTGATTATAACCGCGCCCCGTTATTTGGATGATCGATATTGTGGAAGGGTCTATATCTATTTGGGCAAAGAGAGTTTTAATGGTGTTGCAGATTTCATCATTTCTGGATATAGACCTTCTCTATTAGGATATAAGTGTTGTTCAGGGGATTTCAATCAGGATGGTTATGATGATCTGTGTTTGATGGGATATGATGCTACCGCACCTAATGAATCAGGTAATCGTTTTGTTTTTCTAGAGGTATATTATGGAAAAAAAGATGTTTTGGATCTTGGACGGGATTTATACTTAAAAGGGACAGATACGCCGTGGGGCACGATTCTGAGCATGGATGCCAACGGGGACGGGATTAAGGATTTGTTGTGGAGCACGGCCAATCCGGATAAACGGCGACATGGTCCAAATCAGGCGGTGTTGATATTCAACGGTGGCAGCGATTTTGATCTAAAGTACGATTTTATCATTCCGCATCCGGATACGGGATGGAGTATGGTGTATGATTTTGGCAATACGCTGGCCAATGCTGGTGACATGAACGGCGATGGCTATGACGATATTCTGATCGGCGCGCCCTATTCCTTTTACGGCAGTGGCATTGTGTTCGTGTACTGCGGCGGGCCGGCGCTGGATACGTTTTTCGATGCGGCCAAAGGGATAGGATTTAGTGAAAGTTTTTTCGGGTGTAGTCTGGCGAGTGTGGGCGACGTCAATGGCGATGGCCTTTCGGATATCATAGTTGGCGCAAAAGACTATGATTGGGGTTATTATTTTGGCTATTTCGGTGTTTTCCTTGGTGATCGGCGGATACCGAGCGACGTATTGCCGGAGTATCAATTTCCGGAGCCGCCCGAGCCTCCACCTCCGCCGCCACCCCCTCCGCCACCTCCGCCCAAGACCTACGCGTTGCGGCAGAATTATCCGAATCCGTTCAATGTTGAGACTGAGATTGGCTACGATTTGCCGCAGGAGGCGGCGGTGCGGTTGGTGGTGACGGATGTTCAGGGTCGATTGGTGCGGCAGTTGGTGAATGAGGTCAAGCCTGCGGGCAGCCATGTGTGCCGGTGGGATGGCAGGGATGATGGTGGTCGTCAGGTGGCGGCTGGGGTGTATTTTTATGAATTCACGGCCCACCATTTCAGCGAAAAGCGGGCGATGACGCTGATACGGTAGGTGAAACCAAGGAATCAAAGAAAGGAGGTTGCTATGAGAGCGATCGGATTATTTCTGTGTGTGGTGTTGTTGCTTGCGGCGCTGCCGCTGTTGGGGCAACAAGAGTTCCCCATTGGCGCTTATACGCACCGGCCGGACAAAGCGGTGTACAGTAGCTGTAATTTCACCTGGGCGGTGATGATGACCGATTTTCCAACGCAGTCGGAGAATGATTATTATTACAACCAATGGGACAAGCGCATCATCGCCATGCAATGGGGTGATATCTATTATCCTTCGGTAGCGCAGCGATTGGTGATCGAGGCCGAACAGACGCCGGTGAATGATCTATCGAAGAATTTTTTTCTAACCAAATCGACAGGACAAGCTTATGGAAATGCTTGGTGGGCGAATCCAGCGTTGCACGATGCCGGTATTATGGTGGGCGATGCGGTGCCGTATTGGGAGTATGAGAGCGGCAAGACGTATATCGATTCTTTTCTGATCAAAATCACGCCGCCGGGTAGGGCCGATTGCGAAGTAGTCCGACTGGAAGTGGCAGAGGGCGCAACGATACTGGCATCGCGGGTGCTAAAGTCGAATGATTTCAATGGTGACGAATATCAGTGGTTTACTCTTAGTTTTACATTGAGCGGTACAGCGCAAACGGAAGATGAGGAGCGGCATCAATTAAGGCCGAGGCTCGAGAGGGCGATAACCAGCACGCGTAACATTGACGTTCGGGTGTATTGGTACGACGAGGTGGAGACGTGGCTGGATAGAGTGATCATCAATGATCAAAAAGCCCGTTCTCTTTACAGCGGTATTTATGATCAGATGATAGCCGATACGGTCAGGAAATATACTGGTACAGGGTATCCGCTGATGCGGCGTTTTATGCTGAGAGACGAGCCGAATCTGAGCGGTTTTTATCCGTTCCGGCGCGTTGACAGTGTGCTTGTCGTAGCGCATTCGAATGATCCGATCGCGGGTCGCGGCCGCGGTTTTACGGCCAGTTGCCTGACGTATTTGCGATTTATGCAAGAAGCCAAACCCCATGAACTGACCGTGGATTTGTATCCCATCGTACCTTCCATCCCTTCACCATCCTTGTCGGCATCTGATGCGGACAAATGTGGCATTCCAGTATATGATTACCCAACCTATACCACACGTTTACAAGCGGCTTTAGACAAGTTGGTAGAGTTCGATGAAGAATGGTTTGGAGGGTATCAATGGCGCAAGGGTTTACGCCCAGCCATCGAGGCTACCAGAGCAGTTGGATCCAAAAAAGGCATCTGGTTCATACCGCAGGTGCACGGCATCCTCTGGCAATCTAATTTAAACCTAAACTGAGCGATTCTTTAACGAGCAAAAAAAAAATTGTTCATAATATTAATTAGCCGGTGCTGAGTATGCTATTTCTCAATTGACCTGAACATTTTTTATTCCATTTTCAGTTGAT
>FWPV01000810.1_pt1 | contig 93669 bp, 88 predicted proteins | sample 2228371 | NCBI WGS metagenome assembly FWPV01 (sample SAMEA103939776, study PRJEB20133) | metagenome
GCGCCAAGCTGCGACGTCCGCTTGTCCTCCCGGACGCCGGGGCTTGCCCCGGTCTCCGCAGTCCCAAAGGGAGGCTGCGCGCCAAGCTGCGGCGTCCACTCGTCCCCCCGGACGCCGGGGCTTGCCCCGGTCTCCGCAGTCCCAAAGGGAGGCTGCGCGCCAAGCTGCGACGTCCGCTTGTCCTCCCGGACGCCGGGGCTTGCCCCGGTCTCCGCAGTCCCAAAGGGAGGCTGCGCGCCAAGCTGCGACGTCCACTCGTCCACCTGGACGCCGGGGCTTGCCCCGGCTGGACGGTTTGACCAGATGGGAAAAACATGCTATCATTTTATTCTCTAAAGCAGTCCGAAATCCAAGTTCGATTAGGCTGGCGGATGGTAATTGTCTCCGCTGGCCGCGCACGATTGACTCCGCCGCGAACACGGTGGAGACGCCTGGTTCATCCGCCGCCATAAGCGCGTTTCGTATAGCATAGCGTCTCGCAGGGCCTAGCCGCGTCCCAAAGGAGAGCACAGCCGTGACCCGCGCCTCTCACGAGTTCGCGCCTTTTCGCAGAGTGTTAGCGCTGGCGCTGCCGGGCACCGATCCCGAAGCAGCCCTGGCGGCCGCGCTTCGCATCACGGAGCCTCAGCATATCCTCCTGCTGGGGCTGGTCGTGGCGCCCTCGGAGGAGTCGCTGGCCTGGCGCCTGTTGGCCGCACGTGAGCTGCGCAGCCGCTTGAGGCGGTTGAGCCTGGGCCGCAGCGTCCGCACGCGCGTGCGTGTGACCCACGCCCCCTGGCGCGAGGTCACCCAGGCGGTGCAACAGGAACAGCCCGATCTGCTGGTGATCGGCTATCCGTTCGGGCCGGAGCCGCCGCCGGCCGACCTGCTGAACGGATTGGCAAGGCCGCCTTGCGACGTGGCTCTGGCCCACGGCTCCTTCCAGACCTCCCCCGCCCGGATCAATCGCATCCTGATCCCCATCCGCGGTGGTCCCTACGCCGAGCTGGCGGTAAGGCTGGCCCTGGCGGTCGCCGAGACCACGCCGGCCACGATCACCGCTTTGCACGTGCGACCCCCTGCCGACGCCGCATCCGGCCAACGCGACCTCGCGTTTGGCGGCCTGGCGCGCGTGCTGGCTCGCCTGCCCGCGGTGACGTTGCAGGAGATCGAGAGCGACGACGAGGTCGCTGCGATCCTGGCTGCCAGCCGCGAGGCCGATCTGGTAGTGATGGGCTCGGCGGCCAGGATCACAGACGCTTCGCTGGGCAGAGTCGCCGACCGCGTCATCCGGGAGAGCTCCGCCGACGTGCTGCTGGCACGCTCGCGGCGGGCGGTGCCGGCCGAGGCGACCGACCCTGCCATGGCCCAGGGCGCCGTCGCTTTGCTGGTAGACAACTGGCTGGCCGAGAACACCTTCCATGCCGATGAGTTCGCCCAACTCGATGAGCTCCTCGCGCTCAAAGCGCAGCACGGCGCAGCCGTCAGCCTCGTCCTGCCGACGTACAACGACGAGGCGACCGTAGACAGGGTCATCCGGAGCCTCAAGTCGGCGCTGTACGACAAAGCCCCGCTGCTCGACGAGATCGTAGTGATTGACGCCGGCTCCACCGACCGCACGTGCGAGATCGCGGCGGACCTGGGCGTGCCGGTGTACAGCCAGCAGGAGATCCTGCCGCAATATGGCGCGCTGCCCGGCCCGGGCGAGGCGCTCTGGAAAAGCCTCTACCTCACGCGTGGCGACCTGATCGTGTGGCTCGATGCCGGCGCCGACCTCCCTCCGCGAGCGGTCTGCGGCCTGTTGGGCCCGCTGTTGAGCGACCCGCGCGTGCAGTTTGTCAAGGGATTCGGCCACCGAGGGGTGGGGGCGACCGCCAAGGGCCAGGTCGAGGCCGCTGAGCTGGCCGAACTGGCCGTCCGTCCGTTGCTGAGCCTGCTCTACCCGGAGCTGTCCGGCGTAGTGCAGCTCCTGAATCGCACCTGCGCCGGCCGGCGAGCCGCCCTCGAGCGGCTGCCGTTCCACGCAGGCGCAGGTATCCTACCCAGCCTGCTGCTCGAGATCTTCGAACGTTACGGCCTGACTGCGATCGCCCAGGTGGAGCTGCCGGGACGTCTGGGCGATGCTGCCGGCCGGTCGGCCGAGGCGTTGGCCGAAACAACTTACGCCGTTGCGCAGCTCTTCATCCGCAAGCTGGAGCGCCAGCATGGCCTGGCGCTGGTGGATGATGTCAACCGCACGATCAAGCTGGTACGCGCCGACGCCGACCGGTTCTATCTGGAGCTGCGGGAGGCGCGCGAACAGGTGCGGCCGCCCATGGCCGACATCCCGGAGTATCGCGCCAGCCGCAGCGGCGAAGGGGAAAGTTGACATCGGAAAACCGGGAAAGGAGATCTGAAACCATGAAACATCGCATCACCTTCTGGCACCTCTTGAGCGTGCTGGTACTGGTGGCAGTTGTTGTGGTGGCCTGCGCTGCCCCCACCCCTGCGCCTGTCCCCGCACCGGTCGTAGAGACGGTTGTCGTCGAGAAGGTCGTGACCGCTACGCCGCCGCCCGGCCGGCAGACGCTGGTGGTGGCGTTGGCCCGCGCGCCCACCTCGATTGACCCTGCAGACCATCGCAGCCGCGAATCGGAGACCGTCATCCGCAACATGTTCGATGGCCTGGTCACGCGCGACACAACCAGCGGCGTGCACCTGGAGCTGGCGACGGCCCTCAACTGGGTGGACGACCGGACGCTGGAGGTCAAACTGCGTGAGGGCGTCAAGTTCCATGATGGCAGCCTGATGACCGCCGATGACGTGGTGTTCACCTTCGAGCGCATCATCACCGAGAACGCCATCGAGTTCCCCCAGCCTCACACGTCACCGCGCAAGGGGCTGATCGCGCCGCTGAAGGCCGTGGAGAAGCGAGATGACACCATCGTGCTGATGCACTTCACCGGCCCGTGGCCGCCTGCGTTCCAGATGCTGGTGCATCAGCAGATCGTGCCCAAGGCGTATCTGCAGCGGGTAGGCACCGAGGGCTTCCTGAAGCAACCCATCGGCACCGGCCCCTTCAAGTTCGTCTCGGCCAAGGGGATGGAAGAGTTCGTGATGACCCGTTTCGACGACTACTACGGCGGCGCGGCCGACCTGCCGCCCGTCGGCCCGGCATGTGTCGCCGAAGCGGTCTTCCGCGTCATCCCGGAGGCCTCCACCCGCGTTGCGGCGCTGCTGGCCGGCGAGGTGGATATCATCCAGGAAGTGCCGGCTGAGCTGGCCGCGACCCTGGCCAAGACGCCGGGCATCCAGCTCAAGACCGGCCCCGGCACACGGCCGGTGTGGCTGGAACTCAACGTCAGCCTTGCGCCTTTCGACGACGTCAGGGTGCGCCAGGCGCTCAACTACGCTGTGGATAAGGAATTGCTGGTCCAGGCGATCTACGGCGGCCGCGCGGTGGTGCTGCCGGGCGTGCTGTCGCCGTTCAACAACTACGCCGATCCCAGCCTCAAGCCTTATCCGTATGACAAAGACAAGGCGCTGGCGCTGCTGCGGGAGGCCGGCTGGACGGACAGCAACAACGACGGCGTGCTCGACAAGGGCGGCCAACCGTTCAGCTTCGTGATTGACGCCCAGGAGAGCATGCGGCAGCTTGCCGAGGCGGTGGCGACGCAGTTGCGCGATATCGGCATCGAGGCCAGCGTGCGCATCTGGGAGTACAGCGTGTTGCAGCCCAAGCTCCTGGCGGGTGAGCGACAGGCCTACCTGGGCGACTGGGGCGACTCAGCGTTCGATCCGGTCGGCCACATGGAGGCAAAGTGGCATGGCTACGTCAAGGGCCAGCCGTACGGCCGCGGCAACTTCTCCACCTACAACAACCCGCGGGTGAACGAGCTGATCGTGGCAGGTGAGACGACCGCCGATCCCGAGGCGCGCAAGAAGGTCTACTACGAGGCGCAGCAGATTCTCTATCAGGAGGCGCCCGCGGTCTTCCTGGTGCTGCCCGAGGTGATCGAGGCCGCTCGCGACCGTGTGCAGAACTGGACGCCGGCCGCAGATAGTCGGGTGAACCTGCACGATGTGTGCGTGAAGTGAAACGTACTGCGTATTGCGTACTGCGTATTGCGTACTGCGTATTGCGTACTGCGTATTGCGTACTGCGTATTGCGCATTGCGTGCTGGGCTGCGTAGCACGTCACGAGATACAGAGTACCCAGTACGTAGTACGCAGTAATTTCCGGAGTGCCGGATGCGTGCAACCAAGATCCTGGAGCGCTTGCTGGCCGCCATCCCCATCGCCCTGGGAGTGGCGATCCTGGTGTTCCTCTTCATGCGGCTGACCCCTGGGGACCCGGTGGACATCATGATGGGCCAGGGGGGCGCGGTCTCCGCGGGGGAGATGGAGCAACTGCGCGCCGAGTTCCACCTGGACAAGCCGCTGCACGTACAACTCGGTTACTTTCTCGCCGGCCTGGCACGGGGCGACCTGGGCTATTCCTACGTCCAGAAGCGCCCCGTGGTCGAGCTCATCGCCGAGCGGCTGCCCGCGACCATCGAGATGGCAGTCAGCGCGCTGCTGCTGGCCCTGCTGATCGCGTTCCCCATCGGCATCATCTCGGCCGTGCGCCAGAACTCACCGGTGGACCGACTCAGCATGGCCGGCGCGTTCGTGGGCATCTCGATGCCGGTGTTCTGGCTGGGCATCTTGCTCATCTTGATTTTCGCGGTGCGGTTGCGTTGGCTGCCGGTTTCCGGCCGCATTGCCTACGGCACCGGGCTGGAGGAGCGCACCGGTTTCTATGTGCTGGACAGCCTGTTGACGGGCAACCGCGCTGCGTTGATCAGCAGCCTGAAACACCTGGTGTTACCGTCGCTCACGTTGGGGGCGGGCGTGGCCGCGATCATCGCGCGCGTCCTGCGCTCCTCCATGCTCGAAACGCTGCGGGCTGATTACGTGACGCTGGCCCGCGCCAAAGGCGCATCGGAACAGCGCGTTGTGCTCAAACATGCACTGCGCAACGCGCTGATCCCGACCGTCACGGTGGTGGGCTTGCAGGTGGGCGTTCTCCTGGGCGGCAACATGATCGTAGAGACGGTCTTTAGCTGGCCTGGGTTGGGCCGCCTGGTGGTCAACGCCATCTTCGCGCGCGACTTCCCGCTGATCCAGGGGGCGGTCATGGTCTACGCACTGATCTTCGTGATCGCCAACCTGGTCGTAGATGTGCTGTACACCTACCTGAACCCCAAGATCACCCTTTGACCGATCCGGAGCTGAAACGTGTCGCAGAGCGGACAGGCAATTTTGACCCCCGGTGCCTGGCACTTCATGGGCATTCGGCTGCGCATCTGGCGCCGCGGGCTGTTCGACTTTCTGCGCGAGCTGTGGCGGCATCCGCTGCCGCTGTTCGCGGGGCTCATCATCCTCGCCTACATCCTGGCCGCGATCTTCGCACCGCAGATCACCGGCTACGATCCCACGCGCGGCAACCTGCGCGTCCGCCTGCTGCCGCCCGCGTGGGAGGCGGGGGGCACGTGGGACTATCCGTTGGGCACCGACGAACAGGGCCGCGACTTGCTCACGCGCATCATCTACGGCGCGCGCATCTCGCTGGCGGTCGGCCTGTGGACGGTGGGCATCTCGGTGCTGGTCGGCACTGCGCTGGGCGCGCTGGCCGGCTATTTCGGCGGCCGGCTGGATCAAATCCTGTCCCGGCTGGCAGACCTGTTGTTGGCTTTTCCGTTCTTGATCTTTGCCATCGGCGTGATGGCCTTCCTGGGGCCGGGGTTCACCAACCTGATCCTGGCGTTGACCTTCAAGGGCTGGGTGGAGTTCTTCCGGCTGGTGCGCGGGGAGATGCTGGCGGAGAAGACCAAAGAGTACGTCGAGGCGGCGCGCGTCAGCGGCCGCGGCCATGCCGCCATCATTGTGTCGGAGATTCTGCCGAACATCGTGCAGTCGGTGTTGGTGTTGGGCACCCTGCGCATGGGCTTCTTCATCGTCACCGAGGCCAGCTTGAGCTTCCTGGGGCTGGGCGTGCAGCCGCCGACCCCGGCCTGGGGCTCGATGGTGGCTGCGGGCCGTGATTACTTGCTGACCGCCTGGTGGGTGAGCACCCTGCCGGGGGTCGCCATTCTGATCCTGGTGTTGGCCATCAACGTCTTCGGCGAAGGGCTGCGGGATATCCTGGATCCCCGGCTGAAGATCGAATGAGGCAGAGCGGGGCGCGTATGGCCGAGCTGCTGTTGCAACTGCGTGAACTGAAAACCGTCTTTCCCACCCGTCGCGGCCTGGTCACCGCGGTCAATGGGGTCAACCTGACGGTGCGCCGGGGCGAGATCGTGGGCGTGGTGGGCGAATCGGGGTGCGGCAAGAGCGTGACCCTGCTCTCCATCCTGCGGCTGGTGGCGCGGCCGGGCCGCATCGCCGGCGGCGACATCCTCTTCCGGGGCCGCAGCCTGCTGGGGTTGTCGCCGGCTGCGCTGCGGGCGGTGCGCGGCCGGCAGATCGCCATGATCTTTCAGGATCCGTTGAGCACCTTGAACCCAGCGTTCCCGGTGGGAGAGCAGATCCGTGAGGCGTTGCGGCTGCACGGCCTGGTGAAGGGCGGCCGCTGGCCCTTCGATTGGTGGCGCACGCGCGAGGAACGGCGCCGCGTGCTCCAGGTCATGGAGGAGGTCGGCATCCCGTCGCCCATGGATCGCTATGCCGCCTATCCGTATCAGTTCAGCGGCGGCATGCAGCAACGGGCGTTGATCGCCATCGCGCTGGCCTGCGAGCCGCAGCTCTTGCTGGCCGACGAGCCGACGACTGCGCTCGATGTGACCATCCAGGCGCAGATCCTGGACCTGATGCGGCGCATCAACCGCGATCACGGCACCGCGATCATCCTGGTGACCCACGATCTGGGGGTGGCCGCCGAGTTCTGCAGCACCATCGCGGTGATGTACGCCGGCCAGGTGGTGGAGCGCGGCACCACCGACCAGGTGATCGGGGAGCCGCGGCATCCGTATACCCAGGGCCTGCTCGCCTGTCGGCCCAGCCCCACCGTCCGCAGGGCTATCGTGCCCATTCCGGGCGAGGTGCCCGACCTGGTGAACCTGCCGAGCGGGTGCGCGTTTCAGCCCCGTTGCGCGTACGCCCGGCCCGAGTGCGCGGGCGAGCCGATCCCCATGAGCACGGTGGGCAGCGGCCACTACGTGCGCTGCATCATGCCCGGCGGCTACCAGCGCCGTCCGGCAGATGTCGTCCGATTGGGGTTGAACGCATGATTTCTGTGAGTAACCAGGCCCTCGTCAACGCGGCGAAGGTTCGAGGGGCGTACTGCCGAGGGCGGTCAGGCGAGGGACGATGAACGAGATCCGGATGGCTCAGCCGCTCATCGAGGCGCACGGGCTGGTCAAGCACTTCCGCCAGACCCCCGGCATCCTGGCGCGGGTGCTGGCCGGCCAGCGGCCTGCGGTCGTGCGCGCCGTGGATGGCGTAGACCTGGCTGTGTGGCCGGGGGAGACGCTGGGGCTGGTGGGCGAGTCGGGCTGCGGCAAGACGACCTTGGGCCGGGTGCTGGTCGGCCTGTACCAGCCCACGGCGGGCGAGGTGCTGTACGACGGCCGCCCCGCGGGAGCCACGGCCGAGTTCTACAGGGTGGCGCAGATCATTTTTCAGAACCCCTATGCCTCCCTCAACCCCCGCAAGACCGTGCGCGAGATCCTGGACGTGCCTTTGCGCCACCGCGGGCTGCGCAGCCCGGCCGAACGCGAGGCTGAGGCGCTGCAACTGCTGAAGCGCGTCGGTCTGTCCGAGCGGCACATTGACAGCTATCCGCACCAGTTCAGCGGCGGCCAGCGCCAGCGTATCGGCGTCGCCCGGGCCATCGCCATGCGGCCGCGCTTCGTGGTGGCCGACGAGCCGGTCTCGTCGCTGGACGTCAGCATCCAGGCGCAGGTGCTCAACCTGTTGGAGGAGCTGCAGGACGAGTACCACCTCACCTACCTGTTCATCTCCCACGACCTCAGCGTGGTGCGCCACATCAGCGACCGGATGGCCGTCATGTACCTGGGGCAGATCGTGGAGCAGGGGCCGACCGATGCGGTTTACGAGGCGCCGTTGCACCCGTACACCCAGGCGCTGCTGGCGGCCATCCCGCAGGTAGAGCGCCAGCGTCGCCGCGAGCGCATCCTGCTGAGCGGCGGCGTGCCCAGTCCCATCAACCCGCCCTCGGGCTGCCGGTTCCATCCGCGCTGCTTTGCGAAGGTGGGCCGGATTTGCGAGGAAGAACAGCCCCCGACCTTCGTCGTCGGCACGCAGCAGGTGGCGTGCTGGCTCCATCGCGCGGCGGCCGTCGCCTCAGGCACTGCCTGACCCATCGGCGCGACATGCTCCCCAATGGCCGGGGCAGGATTGACAGCGTCAGCCCCTGGACAATGTCAACGTGCTTTTAACCCGGCCTTTATCGAATCTTTACAGCATGTTGCTATACTACCGTAAAGTCAGGAGTTGCTTGTGCATTCGGACGCGTTTTCGACCTGAGGTGTTCTGTGGACGACCGCCAGCCGCTTATTGAACTTCGAGACATAACTAAGGTCTATCGCATGGGCAAGGTCGAGGTGCACGCCTTGCGTGGGGTTTCCATGCGGGTTTACCCCGGCGAGATGGTCGCCATCATGGGCGCGTCTGGCTCCGGGAAATCCACCCTGATGAACATCATCGGCGCGCTGGATGTGCCCACCAGCGGCGTCTATCTGTTGGAGGGCCAGGATACGAGCAAGATGAACGATAATCGCCTGGCCGAGATCCGCAACCGGAAGATCGGTTTTGTCTTCCAAAATTTCAACCTGCTGCCGCGCCTGAGCGCGTTGGCCAACGTGGAATTGCCGCTGATCTATGCGGGCGTCGGCAATGGCCGACAACGCTGTGAGGCCGCCCTGGCCAACGTAGGGCTGAGCGATCGGATGCATCATCGGCCCAACGAGCTGTCCGGCGGCCAACAACAGCGCGTGGCTATTGCTCGCGCGCTGGTCAATAACCCCTCTCTCATCCTGGCCGATGAGCCCACCGGCAACCTCGATTCGAAATCCGGCGCAGAGGTCATGCGGATCTTCCAGCAGCTCAATCAAACCATGGGCATCACCATCGTACTCGTCACCCACGAGGCGGACATCGCAGCCTACGCCAGGCGCATTATTCGCATGCAGGATGGCCTGGTCGTGAGTGACATGCCAACGGAGGGATACCGAAGATGAATCGCACCGTGAAAATCGTCATCGCTATCATCGTAGTGCTGGCAATTGCCGGCGGGAGTTTCTACGGCGGCACCGTTTACGGGAAGAACCAGGCTCAGGCCTCCTTTGCCGCGGCCGCGCGGCAACGCGGCGGGTTTCCCGGCGCGGCTGTCGGCACCCTGACGCCGGGCGGCGGCCAACGTGGTGGCCAGCTCCAGTCTGCGGCGCAGGGCGGCGCGCTGGTCGGCCAGATCACGGAGATCGGCGACGGTGTCATGGTCATCCGCGACAACAACGGCAGGGAGGTCCGGGTCAAGGTCACAGATACCACACTCATCGAAAAGCAAGCCTCGGTGACGCTGGCCGACCTGGCAACCGGAGAGACGGTGTTCATCTCGGGCAGCACGGTCGCCGATGGCACGATCACTGCGCGTGCAGTGCAGGTGGCGCCTCCTGGCCGGTTCGGCATGATGGGCGGGCTGCCAGGCGGTACGCCCAATGCGACGCCCGCACCCTGAGAGACGACTATGAAGCAGTTCCTTCGTATCGCGAGCGTGGTGTTGATCCTAGCACTGGCCGGTTTGGGGTTCTGGTACCTCCGTGGCCGTGGGGCCACGACCGGTGCTGCCAGCAACAACACCTATACACAGATCGTCACGGTGCAGCGCGGGGACCTCAGCTCCTCCATCACCGTTGTGGGCGAATTGGCTGCCGTGCAGAGTGCCACCCTCAGCTTCGAGCGCATGAAAGGTTCGACCAGGCTGCTCACGCTCACGGTGCAGCCGGGTCACGTCGTCGCGGCCGGCGATGTGCTGGCGACCATTGACCCGACGCCGTATCGGCAAGCGTTGGATCAGGCGCGCAGCGACCTGCAGGCTGCCGAGGAGAAGTTGGCGAAGCTGCGTGCCCCGCCCACTGCGCTCGATATCGCCAGGGCTGACCAGGCAGTGGCCAAGGCCAGGTATGACCTGGCGCAGGCGCAGGCCGCTCTGGACGCGCTGCGCGCCCCAGACTTGAGTGACTTACAGCGAGCTGTCCAGAACGCCCAGGATAATCTCGCCCTGGCGAAACTGCAGCAGACCCTGACCGAGCACAACAGCCTGGCCAGGAGCGAGCGCGACCTGGGATACGCCGTCAACTGGCATCAACGCCGCATCGCGGAGCTGCAGGAATTGATCGCCAGGGGTCAGGCTAACGCCGAGCAAGTACAGGAGCTGGCCCGGGAACAGGAGGCCCTGGGCAAGTCCCAGGCCGACCTGGCGCGCGTCCGCGCCGAGAGGGAGTTGGCGCTGGCCTCTGCGGCTGCTGAGGTGGCCAGGGCAGAGGCGGCGTTGGCGGATGCGCGGGCGGCGTTGGTGAAGGCGCAGGGTGGCGGGGATGCGTTGCAACTGGCCAAGGCGGAGCTGGCGGTGAAGGAGGCGGAGCTGGCGGTGGCGAATGCGGAGGAAGCGCGGGCGGCGCTGGATGCGGGGCCGGATGCGGTGGCGCTGGCAGCGGCGCAGGCGGAGGTAGAGCGGAAGCGGTTGGCGGTGGTAGAGGCGGAGGCGGCGTTGGCGGGGACGGAGCTGCGGGTGCCGTTTGGGGGTACGGTGTTGCGGGTGTATGTGGCGGCAGGGGATCTGGTGACGGCGAACACGCGGGTGGTGACGGTAGCGGATTTGAGTCGTCTGCAGGTATTGGCGGCGGTGGACGAGACGGTGATTCGGCGGGTGGCGGCTGGGCAGGGGGCGGTGGTGACGTTCGATGCGTTGCCTGGGCAGGTTTTGCGTGGGGCGGTGGTGAGCGTGCCGTTGCAGGGGACGTTGCAGGGAGGGGTGACGGTGTACGAGGTGCCGGTGGCGCTGGAGGGGGCGGCGGGGTTGCCGTTGCTGGTGGGGATGACGGCGAACGTGGCGATCCAGACGGGAGAGGTGAAGGATGCGTTGTTGGTGCCGACGCTGGCGTTGCAGCGGTCGGGGGGGCGGTATCAGGTGCGGGTGCCGAACACGCTAGATCCTGGGGGGATGCCGGAGGTGGTGCCTGTGGAGGTGGGGCTGAGCGACGGGGTGTACACGCAGGTGGTGCGTGGGCTGAACGAAGGGGATCAGGTGATCGTGGAGCTGTCCAGCAGCACGAATACCACCAACCCCTTCCGCGGCTTCGGCGAAATGTTGGGCGGCCGTGCCGGCGGGCAGGTGTTCCGGCCCTCAGGTAGCCGCTGAGAGGAGCCAGGGATATGAAACGCGTCTTCAGCATCCTGGGAATCGTCCTCTTGATCGCAGCCCTGACCGGTGGGGGGTACTGGTTGTGGCGCACCCGGCTCAGCGGGGCCGTTGCCACCGCCGCGACCGGCGGGGGCACCTACACTCAGATTGTTACCGTGCAGCGCGGCGATCTCACTTCGAGCATTACCGTGGTCGGAGAGCTGGTGTCCGAGCTGAGCGCAGATCTCGTTTTCGAGCATTTGAGCGGCTCGACCCCTCTGTTGACCCTCAACGTTCAGCAAGGCAGCACGGTGACGGCCGGCCAGGTGCTGGCTACCGTGGATCCTGCCCCTTATCAGCAGGCGTTAGACCAGGCGCGCAGCGACCTGCAGGCTGTCGAGAAGAAGCTCGCCGACCTGGGAACGCCGGTGTCTCAGCTTGATATTGCCAGGGCCGATCTCGCTGTTGCCAGGGCCAGGTTGCAGCGAGAGGAGGCGCTCAACGCCCTGGATCAACTGCGCAACCCGGACATGGTCAAACTGCAGACCGCGGTGGCCGACGCCCAACGCACGCTCGCCCAGGCACAGGCCGACCTGCTGGCGCTGCAAAATGATACTGCGACGGCGGAACAACTGGCGAAACTCCGGGATGCCGAAGCCGCCGCCGCGGCGGAACACGGCCGGCTGGCCAGCGAGACCTATACCGACGCGTACCATCAGGACCGGCTGCAAATCGCGTTCAACAAGATGATGAACGCAGTGGATGCGCGCGTGACAGCCGAGGTCCAGGCCCAGATCAACCTGCTCAAGGCGCAGATGCAGGTGCGCAAGGCAGAGGCGGCGTTGGCGGATGCGCGGGCGGCGTTGGTGAAGGCGCAGGGTGGCGGGGATGCGTTGCAACTGGCCAAGGCGGAGCTGGCGGTGAAGGAGGCGGAGCTGGCGGTGGCGAATGCGGAGGAAGCGCGGGCGGCGCTGGATGCGGGGCCGGATGCGGTGGCGCTGGCAGCGGCGCAGGCGGAGGTAGAGCGGAAGCGGTTGGCGGTGGTAGAGGCGGAGGCGGCGTTGGCGGGGACGGAGCTGCGGGTGCCGTTTGGGGGTACGGTGTTGCGGGTGTATGTGGCGGCAGGGGATCTGGTGACGGCGAACACGCGGGTGGTGACGGTAGCGGATTTGAGTCGTCTGCAGGTATTGGCGGCGGTGGACGAGACGGTGATTCGGCGGGTGGCGGCTGGGCAGGGGGCGGTGGTGACGTTCGATGCGTTGCCTGGGCAGGTTTTGCGTGGGGCGGTGGTGAGCGTGCCGTTGCAGGGGACGTTGCAGGGAGGGGTGACGGTGTACGAGGTGCCGGTGGCGCTGGAGGGGGCGGCGGGGTTGCCGTTGCTGGTGGGGATGACGGCGAACGTGGCGATCCAGACGGGAGAGGTGAAGGATGCGTTGTTGGTGCCGACGCTGGCGTTGCAGCGGTCGGGGGGGCGGTACCAGGTGCGGGTGCCGAACACGCTAGATCCTGGGGGGATGCCGGAGGTGGTGCCTGTGGAGGTGGGGCTGAGCGACGGGGTGTACACACAGGTGGTGCGTGGGCTGAACGAAGGGGATCAGGTGATCGTGGAGCTGTCCAGCAGCACGAGTACCACCAACCCCTTCCGCGGCTTCGGTGCGATGATGGGCGGTGGCCAGCCGGGCGGTGGACCGCCACCTAATGTCCCATGATCGAGGAGGGATGCCCATGAGAAAGTGGATCATGGTCCTCCGGGTGGCAGTGCAGTCGTTGGTGGCGCACAAGATGCGCTCGGCCCTCACCATGTTGGGGATCGTTATCGGCGTCGCTGCAGTTATCGCCCTGGTTGCCGTGGGCCAGGGCACGCAGGCCCAGGTGGTGAGCCAGTTCCAGTCGTTGGGCTCCAACCTGCTGGTCGTGTCGGCGATGCAAAGCTTTGGCTTCTCGCGACAAGGCTTGCAGCAATCCCAGCGCCAATTGACCATGGCCGAGGTGGAAGCGATCCGCAAACTGGCGACTGCGATCGCGCTGGTGGCGCCGGAATACAGCCCTGGCCAGACCACAGTCTCGTATGCCGGCTCAACTGCTTCGCCCAGCGTCACCGGCGTGACTGCAGAATATGCGGCCGTCCGAAACTGGAACCTGGCCCGCGGCCGTTTCATTACCGATGAGGATAACGAGAATCTGGCCATGGTGGCCGTGCTGGGCCAGAATGCGCTTCAGAGCCTTTTCGGCAGCACCTCGGTGGACCCTGTGGGCGAGACTATCCGGATCAACCGGCAGAACTACGAGGTGGTGGGCGTCCTCAAGTCCAAGGGAACCGGCGGGGTGGGCAACCAGGACAACGTCATCTTCATCCCGTTGCGCACTGCGCAACTGAAACTGGGCGGCGCCGGGACCACCACCGTGCGCGCCATCAACTTGCAGGTGCGTTCGGCCGAGGAGATGGGGCTGGCCCAGGCCCAGGTGACGGCGATCCTGAGGACGCTACACGGCCTGGAGGCCGGCGCATCCGACGACTTCATCGTGCAGAACCAGGCCGACATCCTGAACATCGTGGAGCAGACCACCGGCACTTTTACCACCATGCTGGGCAGCATCGCGGCCATCTCGCTGCTGGTGGGCGGCATCGGCATCATGAACATCATGCTGGTCAGCGTTACCGAGCGCACGCGCGAGGTCGGCCTGCGCAAAGCCGTGGGCGCCAAACGGGCGGACATCCTGATCCAGTTCCTGGCCGAGGCCGTGGTGCTGAGCGTGCTGGGCGGCGTCGTCGGGGTCGGTGTCGGGATCGGCGGCGCGCAGCTCATCTCGCCGCTTTTGGGCAACAGCCGTGCGCTGGTCACTGCGCAGAGCGTCGTCCTGGCCCTGGCCGTGTCGTTGGGCATCGGCATCTTCTTCGGGTTCTACCCGGCCAACCGTGCCGCGCAACTCAACCCCATTGACGCCCTCCGCTACGAGTAGGCCCCTCGACCGATTTGAAGCCCTGCCCTGAAAATCACCGCGGAGGACGCAGAGGGCGCGGAGAACCTGAAAGCCTCTGCGATCTCTGCGCCCTCTGCGGTAAGATTCTCATCCACCGTGGCGCCGCACACGGCATGAGCATCTGCCCTGAAAATCGCCGTGCCCACGTGCCAGGCACCTGGGAGGGTGCCTGGCACGTAAGCGTTTTGCGCCGATCGGCGCATGGATATGATATAATTACACATGGCATCTCCATGTGAAAGGCGCTGTATGGAAACAGTAAAGATCGCAACCCAGTTCGACCCGACGGCCGATCTGGTCCTCTACCAGGGGGACTGCCTGGCCCTCCTCCCCCAGATCCCTGACCGCTTCGTCAAGCTGGTCGTCACCTCGCCGCCCTACAATTTGGGCAAGCCCTACGAGACCCGCCTGGACATGGACGAATACGTGGCGCAGCAACGGAAGGTCATCACCGAGTGTGCGCGCGTCCTGGATGAGCGGGGCAGCATCTGTTGGCAGGTGGGGAATTACGTCGCGGACGGCGAGATCATGCCGCTGGACATCGTCCTCTATCCCGTCTTTGCCGAGCTGGGCCTGCATCTGCGCAATCGTATCGTCTGGCACTTCGGCCATGGCCTGCATGCTTCAAAGCGCTTCTCCGGTCGCTATGAGGTGATCCTGTGGTTCACCAAGGGCCACGACTACACCTTTAATCTGGATGCCGTCCGCGTGCCCCAGAAATATCCCGGGAAGAAGCACTTCAAAGGGCCGAAGCGCGGGGAGCTTTCGGGCAACCCGTTGGGCAAGAATCCCAGCGATGTGTGGGAGATCCCCAACGTGAAAGCGAACCACGTGGAGAAGACGATCCATCCGTGCCAGTTCCCCGTGGAGCTGATCGAGCGGCTGGTGTTGGCCCTGACCGACCCAGGCGATTGGGTGCTCGATCCATTCATGGGCGTGGGTACCACGGCCATTGCGGCCCTGATGCATGAGCGCAAAGCTATCGGCGCGGAGATCATGCCCGAATATGTCCGGATCGCCAGGGAACGGATCGCCCTGGCGGAGCGGGGCGCGTTGCGCGTCCGGCCCATGGCCCGGTCGGTGTATGACCCCGATATGCCCGGCGCCAACATCCCGCCCCAGGTAGTGCGCCTGGGTCCGGCACCGGTGCAAGGCCGCCTGTTTGAGCCACGCGCACCCTATGAGATAGAGGAAAAGGTAGAATGAAAGTTGTGTACGAGTACTCGCATCTGGGTGGGGCCGAAATCCTGCAGGTGCGCTATCCTGATTGCCAGCGCGAGATCTATGAGGTCATTGCGGCCGTGACAGCGAGAAGAACCAAGATCAGCCGGGAGAAAACGATGGCTGGCAAAGAACTATACTCGCCCACGGATATGAACCAGCAGTTTCGGGACGCGTTTCGCGCCAGAGGGTACAGCGAGTTGCGTGACACCTACACGATCACTGTGCCCAACAGCGACGTGGCGATTCCAGGCGCGTTCAAACAGATTGACTTCGTAAAGGGCAGAGTGCTGGTAGAAGTACAGTTCGGCAAGTACGCCTTCATGTTCTATGACATGGCCAAGTTCCAGTACTTCTTCAACGAGAACAAGGCCGATGTGGGGATCGAAATCGTGCCCTGTCATGCACTGCACAAGCGCATGTCCACTGGGGTCTCCTACGGCGAGCAGTTGGTGTACGACATCGAGCGTTTGAAGCGCCATTTCCCTGCTGTCCCGGTGAAGGTCATCCTGGTTGACACCGACGACGAATAAGGCCGGACAGCGTCAGGCTGTTCAGGCATCCTCCCAGGTGCCTGCGAAGTCCTGCGCCAGCAGGGGCACGTGGGAAGTTCTTATATGCCGTGACGTTGGCCACGGCATCTGCTTTGATAATTGCCGCGGCGCACTGCGAGATGCCATCTTGCGCCGCACGCTGCCGAACGTAATCGCACTCACGGAGGAACACCATGCCTGCCGACCCCGCCGGCGTCTCCTACGCCGAAACTGCCCCCGTCACCTGCCATGCCTGCGGCCACGGCTTTGCGTTCGCCGTCTGGCTGATCTACGCCATGATCCGATGTATTGACCGAATCCTTGCGCCGGGCTATAATGTGGATCGGGTACGGACAACGGAGGAACGGCCATGAGCACCCTGACCATCGAGTATCCCTCTGAAGTGTTGTGGGCCTTGCAACAGGAGCCTGAGGAATTCGAGGCCGATGCGCGCCTGCTGCTGGCCGTGAAGCTCTACGAGCTCGGCCGCCTGAGCACAGGCATGGCAGCCCGACTGGCCGGTGTGCCGCGTTCGGCTTTCATCTTCCTGCTGGGCCGCTATCGGCTTTCGCCTTTCGGCCAATCTCCTGCTGAACTCGAGGAAGACCTTGCCCATGCCCGCCGTGCCAGTCATCCTCAATAATACACCGCTCGTCGCCCTCTGGGTCCTGGGCCGACTCGATCTGCTGCGCGAACTCTACGGCGAGGTGGTGATCCCCGGGGCGGTGTGCGCTGAATTCCTGGCCACTGAACATGAGGAACGCAAAGCGGCGTTAGACGATGCGCCCTGGATCAAGGCCGTGCCACTGTCGCAGCCCCAGCGCGCCCTGGTGTACACCGGCCTGGATGAAGGCGAGGCCGCGGTGCTGGCACTGGCCGAGGAGCTCGGCGGTCTCGTGGTGATGGACGAGCGCAAGGGGCGTCGCTACGCCCGGCGACTGGGGCTGCCGTTGACGGGGACGCTGGGCCTGTTGTTGTTGGCGAAAGAACGCCATCTGCTGGCATCTGTGAGCCAGGCGGTCAGCGAGCTCCTGGCTGCCGGCCTGTACCTGGAGGCCGACCTGATCGCAGAGGCGCTGCGCCTGGCGGGAGAAGCGACTTAGCGTCATAAAGAGCCATTCCTGTATCGTGGAGGAACACCATGCCTGCCGACCCCGCCGACGTCTCCTACGCCGAAACCGCCCCCGTGACCTGCCCTGCCTGCGGCCACGGCTTCGAGTTCGATGTCTGGCTGATCGTGGACGCGGCCGGCCGGCCCGACCTGCTGGCGCGCATCCGCGAGGGCACGCTCCACGACGTGACCTGCCCGGCCTGCGGCCAGGAGATCGGCCGGGCCGACGCGCCCCTGCTGCTCTTCCTCCGCCCCTCCCCTGCGACGAGCGGGGGAGGGGCCGGGGGTGGGGGCCGGCCCCCGCTCCTCTTCTCCCCCGCCGAGCGCACCTCCAGCGAGCAGGACCGGCAGCAGGCCATGGAGCTGGTACGCCTGCTGCGCCAGCGCCTGGGCGACGCCTGGCAGGACGCCTGGCTGGCCGAGGGCCTGCCGAACGTGCCGCGTGCCTTGCTGCCGGCGGCGCTGAGCGACGACCCCGAAGCTGAGCTGCGTCGCATGGCCGAACAGGCCGCGGCCGAACTGGAGCGCCTGCGGCAGGAAGACCCGGAAACCTTTGCCCGCCTGGAGGAGGCGGCCCGCGAGGCGTTGGAACCCCCACCCCAGCCCTCCCCCTACCAGGGGGAGGGCGCAGGGAGGGGGTCCGAACTGCCTCAGGAGCTTGAGCAGACACTGCGCGACCTCCTGGCCGAGCTGGCCGCCAGCGGGGCCGAGATCCGCACGCCCGATGACCTAGAACGGGTATTGGCCGACCGGCCAGACCTGGCTGAGCGTCTGGAGGCTGCAGCGCGAGCCATGGGCGCAGGCAGCGGCCCCAACGTCCCCCCCGAATTCGCCGATGACCTCCGCCAGGCCCAGGAAGCCGAAGAGCGCTACCTGCGCACCGGCGACCGCTCGGCGCTGGACGCGGCCGCAGCCGCGTGGGAGCGCATCCTGCGCCACCCGGCCTTTCCCGGCTCCGACGAACGCTTCCAACTGGCGGCCATGAACGATGCGGGCGGCGTCTTCCTGCGCCGCTACTGGGCTGCCGGGCGATTGGCCGACCTGAACCGCGCGCTGGAATTGTGGCAGCAGGCGGTGGGCCGCACGCCGGCCGACCACCCCGACCTGCCCGGATTCCTCAACAACCTGGGCAACGGGCTCAGCGACCGCTATGCGCGCACGGGCGCGCTGGCCGACCTGGAAGAGGCCATCGGCGCCTACCGGCAGGCGGTGGGCCGCACGCCGGCCGACCACCCCGACCTGCCCGGATTCCTCAACAACCTGGGCAACGGGCTCAGCGACCGCTATGCGCGCACGGGCGCGCTGGCCGACCTGGAAGAGGCCATCGGCGCCTACCGGCAGGCGGTGGGCCGCACGCCGGCCGACCACCCCGACCTGCCCTCTCGCCTCAACAACCTGGGCACCGGGCTCCGCGCCCGCTATGCGCGCACGGGCGCGCTGGCCGATTTGGAACAGGCGGTGGGGCACTGGGAGCGGGCGGTGGCGCTGACGCCGGCAGGCTCGCCCGACCTGCCCATGTACCTCAACAACCTGGCCTTGGGCCTGCGCGACCGCTATGCGCGCACGGACCAACTGGCCGACCTGAAAAAGGCCATCGGCCACTGGGAGGGGGCGCTGGGCAGATTGCATGCTGTTGTTCGGGTGGAGGAGCAGGCCGCAGCGCTGGCCGGCCAGGCCGCAGCCATCAACCGCCGCCTGGTGGCCGCGCACTTGCAACGGCGCGACCCCGCCGCGGCCCTGGCCGCGGCCGAGAACGGCCGCGGGGTGCGCCTGCGCCTCGACCTGGCCCGCTCCGGCCGCGTCCCCGCCGGCCTGGGCCCGGCCGAGCAGGAGGCGTATCGCGCCCTGTGGCAGGAGGCGCGCGAGCTCGCCTCGCAGCGCCGCGGGCTCGACCCCCAGCGCCTGCCGCCGGCGGAGCACGCGGCCCGCCTGGCCGAGCTGGCCCGCCGCAGCGCCGAGGTCAACGCCCGGCTGGACGCGCTGGAGGCCCGCGATCCCGACTTCGCCGTCCGGCCGTTGGACTACCCGGCCATGGCCGGCCTCGCCCGCGAGCACGACCTGACCCTCGTCTTCCTGCAGCCGACGGACGAGGCGGAAATGGGGTGCCTGGCGTTTGTGGTGACCCCCACCCCGGCCCTCCCCCTGCAAGGGGGAGGGAGTACCCCCACCCCGGCCCTCCCCCTGCAAGGGGGAGGGGGAGGGGAGGGGGTCCTGCGCCTGCCCGGCCTGGGCCGCGCTGAGCTGCATGATCTGCTCTTCCGCCTGCCGGAGGGCCGGAAGTGGGGGCTGGAGCTGCTGCAGCAGACGGTATCCCCTGCGGAGGTCGGCTGGCTGGCCGCCTACCGGCTGACGCACCTGGCGCGGCGGACCGAGCACGAACGGCAGGCGCGCGAGCTGTGGCGCGCGGTCATGCTGCGGGTGTTGGATGAGCTGGCCGGCCGGCTGGCGCCCCTGGCCGAGCGGCTGGCGCAGCTCGGCGCCCGCCGCGTGGTGATCATCCCCGGCGACCGCCTGGGCCTGCTGCCGCTGCACGCGGTGCTCACCCTCACCCCGGCCCTCCCCCAATCAGGGGGTACCCCCACCCCGGCCCTCCCCCTATCAGGGGGAGGGGGAGGGGAGGGGGTCGAGATCAGCTACGCGCCGTCGGCCACGGCCCTCAAGCGCTGCCTGGCGCGCGGGGACGGCCCCCCGGCCGCGGCGGCCACCCTGGTGGCGATCGCCAACCCCGACGGTTCCCTGGTCTTCGCCGACGACGAGGTGCGCCGCATCGCCCGCCACTTCGACGGCCGGGGCCGCGTGGCCTTCGGCCCGGCCGCGCGGCGCGATTGGCTGCTGCAGCACGCGGGCGAGGCCGACTACCTGGAGCTCTCCACCCACGCCAGCTTCGCGCCCGGCGCGCCGGAACACTCGGCCCTGCTCCTGGCCCATCCCGACGGCTACACCGCGCCCCTCTGGCTGGCCGACCTGGCCACCCACCGCCAGCCCCTCGGCCTGCTGCAGGAGGGGTGCGAGCGGCTGAGCCTGGACGACCTGTGGGCCGGCCGGCTGCCGTTGAAGGAAGGGTGCGTGGTCAGCCTCGACGCCTGTGAGACGGGCCAGATCGAGCCCGGAGAGGAGGCGGACGAGAGCCTGGGCTTCCCGGCCGCGTTCCTCTCGGCCGGCGCACGGGCGGTCATCGCCTCGTTGTGGGCCGTCGACGACTTCTCCACCAGCCTGTTGATGGAACGGGCCTACGAACTGATGTTGGGCGTCGGCGGTGCGCCCCTGCGGCCGGCCGCCGCGCTGCGCGAGGCCGCGGCCTGGCTGCGGACCCTGCCGTTGGCCGAGGTGCTGGCCCGCCTCGACGCGGTCATCGCCTCGCTGCGGGCCGAGAAGGCGGCCGGCGAGTGGCAGCGCCTCGCCCGGGCCGAGCGTGCTCAGCGCCTCTACGCCCTTTCCGGCCTGGAATACCGGCGCCAGACCCTGGCCGAAGAAGGCGCCGACCCGCCCTTCGCCCACCCGGTCTGGTGGGCGGCGTTTGCGGCCTACGGCGCGTGAAAGTGACGTGCCAGGCACCTGGAAGTATGCCTGGCACGTGCCGAGACGATGCTCACGTGCCAGGCACCTGGGAGGGTGCCTGGCACGTGCCGAGACGATGCTCACGTGCCGGGCACCTGGAAGGGTGCCTGGCACGTAGACAGGAGTGTCCCATGAGCGACCTGCAGAACCTGATCGAGGCCCTGGAGGCCCGCCTGCCCGCGATCCGCCGCGAGCTGGGCGACGACTGGTCCGCCTTCACTACGCTGCTGGCCGAGGCCGCGCCCTATTTCGAGCAGGCCGCGGCCGATCCCGATGCCCGGCTGGAGGCCATCTATCGCCTGCGCCACGCCTGCATCCAGTTTGGCCCTACCCGCCGCGTCCTGCCCGCGCCCGGGGGCATGATCCCGGAGCCGAAGCCGGAGCCGGCCGCTCCGACGACGTCCGGCCTGCCGGAAGGCCCTCTGGCGCAGAAGGAGCCGGACGTGGCCGACCTGATGCAGCGGGCCGCGCAGCTCTGTCGCGCGCCGGACGCGGTCGCCGACGAGCGCGAGCGTCGGTCCGCAGGCCGGCAGGAATAACCCCATGCTGCGCGAAGCGGTCCTCTACCAGTACATCTTCCTGAGCACCCAGGCCGAGGGGGAGGCGGGCGAGCCGCGGCAGCCCGACCCGGCCTGGCTGCGCTCGGCCCTGGCGCAGGCCGTGCGCCACCCCTACGACTGGCTGGCCGTGCCCCTGCCGCAGGGGGAGCCGGCCATCGCCGTGCCGGAGCCTTCCGATCGTCGGGCGATCCGGCGCCTCTACCCGCCCCCAGGCGAGCCGTCCGACTGGCGACGCAACGGCCCCTGGGCCGCCTACGCCGATGTGCAGCTCAGCAACGGCTCGCTCTGCCTGCAACTGGCCTACGGCTGCGGCGGCGCAGGCGACGATGGCGTGTGCCAGCGGTTGGCCGACGCGGCCTGGCCCGTGCCCGACGCCCCCGGCTTCGTCCTCGGCCAGACCCTCTGCTTCGGCGGCCGCGTGGCCGACCGCGCCGGGGCCGAAGCCGCGGCCGCGATCTTCCTCCCCCCCGACCCGGCCCACCCCTGGCCGCTGCGCGTCGCCGAGCTGTCGCTGGGCCCCGGCCCCGACGGCGCCCCCTGGGTCGGCTGGCTCTGCGATCGCCCCGGCCTGCCCGACCGCCTGGCCTTCTTCTACCCCGACGATGACGAGGCCGAACGCCGCGCCTCCCCCTTCTTCAACACGATCCTGCCCGAGCTGGCCCTCTCCCTGCACAAGATCGCGCACCAGTACGGCCGCGGCTATGAGCAGGGCTTGCGCCTCATCCTGGCCGAACGGGAGCGCGGCCTGGCCGGCGTCCTGGCGCGCGTGCTCCCGCCCCCGGCCGACGCCGACGGCCTGGACGCCGCGCTGAAGGAGGTGGCAGCGGCCTACAACGCCTTCGCCGCCGAGCTGGCCACCTTCGACCGGCTGGCCCAGGCCGTGGCGGTCAACCTGGCCAACCTGCAGGCCGCCTTCAGCGAGCACGGCCTGCCGCGCGCCGGCCCCCTGGCCGTGCGCCTCACCGCGGCCGAGCGCGCCGCGAGCCAGCTCGAGGCCGACCGCGGCTTCTACGCCGCGCGGGTGGCCCAGGCGCAGATGGCCCTGGCCGCGCTGGGGGTGCAGGCCGACATCGAGCGCGCGCGGCTCGAGCACGAGGAGAACCGCCAGGCCGAGCGGCAGAACCTGCTGCTGGGCTTCATCGCGGCCGTGCTGGCCCTGGGCGAGATCATGAGCGACGAGGTGGTGCTGGCGTTCCTGCGCTGGCTGTTGGGGCTTTTCGGCCAGGTGCCGCTGGACCCCATGCCGGCGGAGGTCATCTTTGGCGTCAAGCTGGGATTGATCATCACCATCGGTGGGCTGTTCGTGGGGCTGGCCCGGGGAATCGGTCGGTTGTGGGGGGTTGTCCGCACGCGCCGGCCATGACAGCACGTAAAACAATCACGTAAAACAATCACGTGAAACAAACCAGGTTTCTCTAAGAAACCTGGTTTGTTTCACGTGGAGGCCATCACGTAAACCAGAGGCCAAACCAGGTTTCTTCAAGAAACCTGGTTTGGCCTCTGTGTGGCTTGACAAACCAGGTTTCTCTAAGAAACCTGGTTTGTCAAGCCGCTACCCCGATCACTTCCACGCCAGGTCGAAGCGGTCCAGGTTCATGACCTTGTTCCACGCCGCGACGAAGTCGTGCACGAACTTCTCCCCGGCGTCATCGCTGCCGTAGACCTCCGCGATCGCCCGGAGCTGGGAATTCGCGCCGAAGATCAGGTCCACGCGGGTGCCGGTCCACTTGAGCGCGCCGGTCTTGCGGTCGCGGCCCTCGAACACCTCGGCGTCGCCGTCAACAGGATGCCACTCGGTGCTCATGTCCAGCAGGTTCACGAAGAAGTCGTTGGTCAGCGCACCCGGTCGGTGGGTGAAGACGCCGTGCTGTGACCCGCCGTAGTTGGCGTTCAAGGCGCGCATGCCGCCGATGAGCACCGTCATCTCGGGCGCAGTGAGCGTCAGCAGTTGCGCGCGATCCACCAGCAGCTCCTCGGCCCGCACCGCGAACTTCGCCTTCTGGTAGTTGCGGAAGCCGTCGGCGACCGGCTCCAGCACGGCGAAGGACTCCACGTCGGTCTGCTCCTGCGTCGCGTCGGTGCGGCCCGGCGCAAAGGGGACGGTGACCTCGTAGCCGGCGTTGCGTGCCGCCTGCTCCACCGCCGCGCAACCGCCCAGCACGATCAGGTCGGCCAGCGACACCCGCTTGCCGTTGGCCTGGCTGCGGTTGAACTCCGCCTGGATGCCCTCGAGGGTCGCCAGCACCTTCGCCAGTTGTGCGGGCTGGTTGACCTCCCAATCCTTCTGCGGCGCCAGCCGGATGCGCGCGCCGTTCGCGCCCCCGCGCTTGTCGGAGCCGCGGAAGGTCGAGGCGGCCGACCACGCCGTGTAGACCAGCTCCGAGATGCTCAGCCCCGAGGCCAGGATGCGGGCCTTGAGGCTGCGGATGTCCTCCTCGTCAATCAGCTCGTGATCCACGGCCGGGACGGGATCCTGCCAGATCAGCTCCTCGTCCGGGACCTCCGGGCCGAGATAGCGGGCGCGCGGCCCCATGTCGCGGTGGGTCAGCTTGAACCAGGCGCGGGCGAACGCGTCGGCAAACTCGTCCGGGTTGTTGAGAAAACGCTGCGCGATCTCCCGGTAAACGGGGTCGAAGCGCAGGGAGAGGTCGGCCGTGGTCATCATGGGCCGATGCTTCTTCGACGGGTCGTACGCATCAACCACCATGTCCTCTTCGTCCACGTCTTTGGCCAGCCACTGCCAGGCGCCGGCCGGGCTCTTGACCAGCTCCCAGTCGTACTTGAACAGCACCTTCAGGTAGCCCATGTCCCAGCGGGTCGGATTGGGCTTCCAGGCGCCTTCGATGCCGCTGGAGATCGTGTCCGGACCTTTGCCGGTGCCGTAGCTGCTCTTCCAGCCCAGGCCCATCTGCTCGATGGGTACGGCCTCGGGCTCGGGTCCCACATGGGTGGCGGGGCCGGCGCCGTGGGCCTTGCCGAAGGTGTGGCCGCCAGCGATCAGCGCCACCGTCTCCTCGTCGTTCATCGCCATGCGCCGGAACGTCTCGCGCACATCGCGCGCCGAGGCGACCGGATCGGGCACGCCGTTCGGCCCCTCCGGGTTGACGTAGATCAGGCCCATCTGCACCGCGGCCAGGGGGTTTTCGAGCTCCCGGTCGCCGGAGTAGCGTTTGTCGCCAAGCCAGGTGTCCTCGCTGCCCCAGTAGATGTCTTCCGGCGGCTCCCAGATATCCTCGCGGCCGCCGCCGAACCCGAAGGTCTTGAGGCCCATGGACTCCAGCGCCACGTTGCCGGCCAGGATCATCAGGTCAGCCCAGGAGATCTTCTTGCCGTATTTCTTCTTGATGGGCCACAGCAGCCGCCGTGCCTTGTCCAGGTTCACGTTGTCGGGCCAGCTATTGAGCGGCGCGAAGCGTTGAGCGCCCAGGCCGCCGCCCCCACGGCCGTCGCCGATGCGGTAGGTGCCCGCGCTGTGCCACGCCATGCGGATTAACAGGCCGCCGTAATGCCCCCAATCGGCCGGCCACCAGTCCTGCGAATCGGTCATCAGGGCATGGAGGTCCCGCTTCAGGGCGAAGTAATCCAGTTTCTTGAATTCCTCAGCGTAGTTGAACCCCTCGCCCATGGGGTTGGAGAGGGAAGAATGTTGGTGCAGGATGCGAAGGTTCAACTGGTTCGGCCACCAGTCCCGGTTGGACGTGCCCTTGCCAACGGTGTGCATGCTGCCTGCGACCGTGCGCTTCTTCTCTTCGCTCATGGTACTTCCTCCTTTATTTCATCTTCATCGTGTGGGTGTGACATTTAGCTTCGTACTTCGTGTCTTTGCGCATCTTGCTGGCAGTCGGGACAAAGCCCGTAGAAGTCCAGCCGGTGGGAGAGCACCTGGTAGCCTGTGAGTTGCGCGACCTCCTGGGTCAGGCTATCTACCAGAGTCACCGGTGGGTCAATGATCTTCCGACAACGAATGCAGACCAGATGCGGATGGGGATAGGGCTTGTTGCCGTCGTAGCGGTTGTCGTCATTGCTGAAGCCCAGCTCCAACACCTCGCCGATCTCCCGCAATAACTCGAGCGTCTTGTACACCGTTGCCAGGCTGGTGGTGGGGAACCGCGCTTTGATCTGCTCGTACAGATGCGCCGCGCTGGGATGACCTTCGCTGGTGGCGATCAGGCGCAGCAAAGCCAGACGCTGGGGCGTCATACGGCAATCGTGCGCCTTCAGCCTGGCGACCAGATGCTGAAACCTGGACTCGGGATCGGTCATGGGATTCATCCTGATGCTATTTAACATTTATAGAGAATCGTTTTCTGTAACGAGGATACCTAACCGAGGAATTCATGAACATCGAAGAGCGGAGCTTATTGCCGCGATTGCAAGGATGGTTCCGGTGATAGATGACTCGTGGACAAGACCTCAACCGGGCCGGATCGGCATCAAGGTTGAGCGGCACTGCGGCCGACCGCAGCCAGCACGGCTTCGGCCAGGTGCTCGGCCGTGACGCCCGGCGCCTGAATCCCCTGCTCCCGATACGCGGCCGCAAAACGGTCGGCCAGCACCGGCCGCTCCAGCTCAGCGCCCAGCGCCGCAGCTTGCAGATCGCTGACAGCCCCAGCGGGGAACATGGTGAAATCCCCGGCCAGCTCCAGGCCGTCCACCCGTCCCTCGCGCACCCGCACCGTGGCCCGGATCAGGCCGCCGGGCGCCTTGAACACGCCTTCGGCCACGTGTACGTCCTCATGGATCTTCACCCCCGCCCGGCGCAGGTTCCCCTTCTGATACAGCCATTCGTCGGCGACGAAGCGTTCGTCCAGCTCGGCTGCCAGGGCCAGCTCGGCCGCGGTGGGTTCGCCGGGCACGATCTCCCGGCCCAACACGGCCGCAGCCTGCGCCAGGTAGAGGTCGGCCACTGCAGCGCGGTCGGGCAGGGTGGGGAGCTGCTCGGCCATGGTGGTCATGTACTGCTCCAGGCTCTCGAAGATCTTGTCGCGCATCTTCTCGGACGAGACCTTGAGCACGCGGGCCATGGTTGCCTTGTCGAAGGTGAACATCAGGCTGCCCACCAGCACCTCGGCCTCGCCCATCTGCGCCGCGCCGGTGCCGCCGATCTTTTTGCCGGCCACGTGGATGTCGTTGACCGGCCGGTGATAGGCGGGGATGCCGAGGGCCCGGTACGTCTCTACCAGGGGCCGGATGTAGAGGTCGAACCTGGCTTCCAGGCCGGCGGGCAGCGCATCGCGATGGAAAACCCACTGCACGAACAGTTGCCCTGCGTCCAGGTAGACCGCGCCGCCGCCCACCTCGCGGCGCGTCACCGGCAGGCCGTGGTCGCGGCAGTAGTCCAGGTCCACCTCGCGCTCCAGGTCCTGGTGGTAGCCGATGCAGACGTAGGGGCGGTCGGGCGCCACCAGGATGATAGTGTCGGGCGTGTCGGCGTCCATCGCGTGGCCGACCGCGTGGTAGATGGTTTGCGAACGAATCGGGGGCACGAGGCCCAGGTTGAGAAGACGGATTGGTTTCATGGTTCCCTTTTGGATTGCGGCGACGAGTCGCCGCTTTGAATTGCGGAAACATGTTTCCGCTTTTCAATTTTGGATTGCGGCGCTGTAGCGCCGCTTTGCGATCGTGGCGCAGACCAAAGCAGCGTCAAGCCGCCGCAATCCAAAGCGGCATCGGGCCGCCGCAGACCAATTTGGATTGCGGCGCTGTAGCGCCGCTTTGCGATCGTGGCGCAGACCAAAGCGGCGCCGAAGCGCCGCAATCCAAAGCGGCGCCGGGCCGCCGCAATCCAAAGCGGCGTCAAGCCGCCGCAATCCAAAGCGGCGTCCAGCCGCCGCAATCCAAAGCGGCATCGGGCCGCCGCAATCCAAAGCGGCGTCCAGCCGCCGCAGACCAAAGCATCTCCCTGCAAGCCCAATAATATGCGGTTCACCGGAGATTTGCAAACGAAGGAGGCTGGAGTGTCCACCCGGTCAGCACGTCTGCCGCGCGGCGGAGCACCTCCGGCAGGGCGGCGGCGACGGTCGGGCTGAGTTCGAGGCCGATCGCCAGGTCGGCGGGCTGGACGCCGATGAGGTGCAGGTGGGGCGGCAGCTTGCCGCGCACGGCCGCCAGCCCCAGCACCTCCTGGAAGGTAACCTGATGCTGCGAGAGTTTGATGCCGCTGAAGAGCGGGATCTCGGCGCCGGCCAGCTCGATCACCGTGCCGGCCGGCCGATGGGCGTCCACGGCGTCGAGGATCAGCAGGTGGCTGGCTTCCTCGACGATCGGCAGCAGGTTGAGGCCCAGGGTGCCGCCGTCGAGAAACTCGACCGACGACGGCTGACCGCTGACCGCCGACCGATGATGCTGCGTTTTCAACGCTTGCACGGCATGGACGCCCACGCCCTCATCGCGATTGAGGGTGTTGCCGATGCCCAAGACAATAATCCGTTGCATGAGCTGCATCATGAACGCTTGCTGTGGTCCACTGCTTTCAGGATCTTGAGGTTCAAGACAATGAAGCGCCACAATTGATAAGGATGGAATCCCATCAGGAATCTTTCCCAGCGCGTGAATTTCATTGTGTTCTCCTCACTCCGGAATGATCGTCCAGCCGGGCCGGCCCTGCAACTTCCACATAAAGGTCTCGTGGATCATGCGCTTCATCCAGGCGCCGCTCAGGCCCATCTCCATGTAGGTGACGCCCAGGTCGCGGCCGGTCTCATTGGGGTAGCGCTTGCGGTCGGGCACTACCGGATATACGTTGATGACCACCGCGGCGCCATCCCACAGCGAATCGCCCATGGAAGCGATGCAGGAGGCAAACATCTCGGACATACGTTCACGATGCGTCATACGGCCAATTTTGACCAGGTCCACAATGTTGAGCGCGACGATGCGGCCGATGATGCCGGAGACCATGCCGGTGCGGGGGGCCGTGGCGACGATAACCGTGCCGTTCGGGCTCGTGTGAGGGACGGAGATCGGCCCCGGCGGAGCAAACGCGATGCCCGCTGCGAAGATGTTGGGGTAGGCGGGGTTCTGATAAGTCGCCGGCCACGCTTCGGGGGTCCTGGCAAGCTCGGTGTAGGATAAACCATAGATGCCATCGGCCAGGACAAAGCCGTTCTGATTGGTCAGCTTCGCAGCAATGTCTTCGCCGTTCTTGCCTACGTATTTCAGGGGCACCCCGAGGAATTGCGGGATGAGCATGGCGAAGTCGTAGGGGGTTTCGCCATGCTGTCCGTTGCTATCTTCCCAGTAAATGGCTTTTTCATCTACCCGTTTGACGGCCGTTCTCACCTGCCACGCGATGTCGTACTCCTCGAAGATGGCACGGATGAAAGCCTCGCTGCTGACGAGCCCGTTGCCTCGTCGTACCTGGACACCGCCCACGCCGAAGTCGCCCAGCGCCGGCTCGTTGGAGAGCCAGATGAGACTGGCGCGGTCGCGCAGGCCCTTTTTGACCAGATCTTTGTGGATGTTGATCAGATACTCGAATCCCGCCCCCTGGCAGGTGGCGCCGCCGTGACCGGTTCCCACGACGATGCGAAGGTGTTCGCCTTTTCTCAATCGAGCGATGACCTCCATGTACTTGTCGCGTGCGGCAATCGCATGTGGCAGCGTGCAGATGGAGCAGGTAAAGCCCGCCTTTGGCCCCAGCCCAGGCGTCCCCTCGAAATTCAGTTTGGGACCGGTTGCGATCACCAGGTAGTCGTAGTCCAGGCGGACAACTGTCCCGTCCTCTCGCTCTGCCAGCACATACTGGTCACCTGCATCAGGATGGACTTCGGTGGCTTTGCCTACCACAAAGTTGATATGGAAGCGATCGTAGACCGGTTTGAGTTTGAAGGTGGTCTTTTCAGGCGCCATATGTCCAACGCCCACCCAGACCCACGACGGAACAAACCCGAAATAGTCGTAGCGGTTAACCACGGTGATTTGATGCTCACGTCCCAGGCGGCTGCCCAGGTACATGGCTGCGGTGTGGCCGGCGAAACCGGCGCCCAAAACAACAACTTTTGCCATGCAATGGCCTCCAGTGTCTCGATGATGACTGGGTTACGACCTGCTGCGTACTGCGTACTACGTGCTATGTTGATGCAAGCAGTCAGCGCAACACGCAATACGCAGTACGCAATACGCAGTACGTTTCACCCTAGACACACGTTCAACCCCACTCCCACCTCGCCCAAGTCGGCGCCAGCGGCGTCCACCATGTGCACCGCGCAGGCCATGCAGGGGTCGAAGGAGTGGACGGTGCGCAGGATCTCCAGCGGCCATTCGGGCTTTGCCAGCGGCGTGCCCACCAGCGACGCCTCGTAGGCGCTGGGCTGGCCCTTGTGGTCGCGCGGGGAGCCGTTCCACGTCGTCGGCACGACCATCTGGTAGTTCTCGATCTTGCCGTTGGCGATGACGATCCAGTGGCCCAGGGCGCCGCGCGGGGCCTCCATGAAGCCGAAGCCCTGCGCCCGGGCAGGCCAGGTGGCCGGCTCCCATTTGCTGTCGTCGAAGGTGCGGGTGTCGCCGGCCTTGATTGCCGCGATCAGCCCGTCGTAGAAGGTGCGCAGGCTGTCGGCGAAGACTTTGGTCTCGATGGCCCGGGCGGCCGTGCGGCCCAGGGTCGAGAAGACGGCGGTGAGCGGTGCGCCAAGCTTCTGCAGCACTGCGTTGGTCAGCTCCTGTGTCTGCCGGTGGCCGGCGGCGTACATCGCCAACACGCGCGCCAGCGGGCCGACTTCCACTGCGACGTCGTTCCAGCGCGGGGCCTTGAGCCAGGAGTACTTCTGCTCGACTTCAAGCTGCTCGTAAGGCAGTTGTGGGCCGGTGTACTGGAAGTTTGTCTGGCCGCGCCAGGGGTGGAGCCCAACAGCGTCACCGCCATCATACCGATACCACGAGTGCGCCACGTACTCCTTCATCCTGTCGAAGTCGTTGGGGTCGGGCACGATGACGTTGTTGAGGTCGCGGTTCAGGATCAACGCGCGCGGCACCAGGAACTTCGCCGGGTCGTTGGCGCCGTCGGCCGGGAATTCGCCCCAGGTCAGGAAGTTGCCCAGCCCCTCGCCCAGCCCCGCGTACTCCAGGTAGTAGGGCGCGATCGCCAGCAGGTCGGGCAGGTAGACCTGGTCCACGAACGCGATGATCTTTTCGATGCTGGCGCTGATGATCGCCAGATGGCCGGCGTTCAGCGCGGTGTCGCTGTTCAGGTCAATGGGCATCGGCACGCCGCCGACCACGAAGTTCGGGTGGGGGTTCTTGCCGCCGAAAATGGTGTGGATCTTGACGACGTCCTTCTGCCAGCCCAGCGCCTCCAGGTAGTGCGCCACGGCCAGCAAGTTGATCTCCGGCGGCAGCTTGTAGGCCGGATGGCCCCAGTAGGCATTGGCGAAGATCGAGAGCTGGCCGCTGTCCACGATGGCCTGCACCTTGTTGCGCACGTCGGCGAAGTAGGCCGGCGACGAGTTGGGCCAGGGCGAGATGGATTGCTGAATCTCCGAGGTCTTCTGCGGATCCGCTTTGAGCGCGGCCACCACATCCACCCAATCCAGCGCATGCAGGTGGTAGAAGTGCATCACGTGGTCGTGGACGTACTGCTGCGCGATCATCAGGTTGCGGATCAGGTTGGCCGCGTTGGGGATGCGGATCTTCAGCGCATCTTCGACGGAGCGGATCGAAGCGAAGGCGTGCACGGTGGTGCAGACGCCGCAGGCGCGCTGGGCGAAGGCCCACGCCTCGCGCGGATCGCGGCCCCGCAAGATGATCTCGATGCCGCGCACCATGGTGCCGGACGAGTACGCCTTGGTCACCTTGTTGTCGGCGCCCACCTCGGCCTCGATGCGCAGATGGCCCTCGATGCGGGTGATGGGGTCAATGACGAGTCGTTGTGCCACGTTGCCCTCCTACTGGTTTCGGAGCCACGCCAGCGCCTCTTCCTCGGTCTCGAAGTAGCGCACCTCGTGCAGGTAATAGCTCTCCGGGACCTCCAGGATGGCGGGGTCAATGGGTGCGCCGAAGATGGCCGCGGTGGGCATCATCGGCCGGAAGTTGCGGATGTGCCGGGCGCACTCTTCGCCGGTCGTCCCCGACAGGTCAATCAGCAACTTGCCGCGGTAATCGTTGAGGAAGCTGGCCAGCGCCCGGATCTCATCATGCGTGAACTCGCCGGTATGTCGGCAGCGCATGATGCCTTTTTCGACGGGGGTAACGGAAAATGAAGCCATGGGAACCTCCTAATCCTCCAGCGCGTCCGCCACCATCTGCGCCAGCCCCGTCACCTTCAGGTCCAGCCCGAAGTGGGCGACGCCGTCGGTGAATTGCAGGCGACAGTTGGAGCAGGTCATCGTCAACGTGCTGGCGCCGACCTTGCGCACCTGGTCCATCTTCATCTGGAACACGGCATAGCGTTGCGGATCGGCCTCCTTGATGGCGATCACGCCGCCTCCGCCGCCGCAGCAGATGGACTGTTCGCGGTTGGGCGACATCTCCCGGAACGCGTTGGGCGCCAGGATCTTCAGGATCTCGCGCGGCTCGTTGATGTGGCCGCCGCGGCGCTGAATCTTGCATGCGTCGTGGAAGGTGATGACGCCGTCGTTGTCGAACGCGCCGGCCTTCAGCTTGATGCGACCCGAACGCACGAACTCGCCCAGCACGCCCGCGATGTGGGTCACTTCGATGCCTGGCGGCGCCTCCATCAGGTTCGCAGCAGTCCAACGCAGCGCATCGTAGGCGTGGCCGCACTCGGTCACGACGATGCGTTTGACGCCCAGCGCCACCGCGCCGTCAAAGACGCGCTTGAGGATTTCGACGGTGCGGTGCTCGTTGCCCTCGTAGAACCCGAAGTTGACCACCTCGCGCGCCTCGGAGCTGACGGTCCACTTCTCGCCGGCCGCGTTCATGATCCTGGCGATGGCCGCGACGTTGCCGGGGAACTTCATCACCTCGATGGACGAGAAGACCACCAGCGTGTCCGCGCCCTGCACGTCGCGCGGGATCTCCTCCTCCCATTCGTCGGCGACCCATTCCAGCCGCGAGTCCCAGACGTCGTCGGTCATGCCCAATGGGCTGCCTTCCTTCATCTGCTTGTTGACCGCGGCCATCAGCTCGGCGGGCACAACGCCCGCCTCCGACATCGCGGAGCGCACCGCGTGGATCAGCGGGCCGATCTGGATGCCCATCGGGCAGACCATGGCGCACTTGTTGCACATGGTGCACGCCTCATAGACCACCTTGCTCCAGCGCGCCAGGTCGGCGTCGGTGATGGGCTTGTCCAGACCGGCCGCCAGCCGCAGCTTGCCGCCGACGGTGAAGCGCTGCTCGTAGGCCCGGCGCAGCAGCTCGATCTTCCACACGGGCGCGTACTCGGGGACGCCCGTGGCCTGATAGAAATGGCACGCCTCCGCACACATGCCGCAGCGCGTGCACGCCTCCAGTTGCGCGGCCATCCAGCCGCCGGTCTCTTTGACGAAGGTGCGCATGGCTGCGGCTTCCGGCGTTCGGCCCGCGCCATTGGTTGGTGCTTGTGTCGTCATGGCGGCCTCCTTACGGCGCCACCGCGCGCTTGCCGAACTGCGCGCCGTGGATGGCCTTTGAGAAGAAGTAGAACATGAAATGCGAGATGCGGCTCAGCGGGATCCAGATCAGCAGCCAATCCACCGCCAGCATGTGCAGGCTATAGGCCGTTTCATAGCGGAAGAAGAGGTGGTGCGTCAGGATGTAGCCGCTGATCATGGGCAGAAAGACGAAGAGCAGGTTCAGCCACTCGGCCGGCCCGCTGATGAGTTTGAGCACCGGATGGACCAGCCGGTTGATGAAGAGCACGATCATGGCTGCGATGGTCACCACCGCCAGCCAGTCCACGATAGGCAGCGGCAGGGTCGGCCAGCCGAACCCCAGCAAGCTCTTCCAGACCAGCATGTGCGCCGCGCCCAGGAAGACCACCACGAAGAGTCCCAGGTGGAACAGCCCGCCCGCCACGTAAATCAACGGGTTGCGGTTGAAGGTGTTCTTGACCCAGGGGATGAAGGGCCAGATCAGGATGCCCTTGAGGAACGAGCGCACCGCGCCGGCGAGCTTGCTCCCGCGCGATTGGACGCGATCCGGCGCCCAGCCCAGCGCGATCACCCGCACCAGGCGATAGGTCATGCCGGCGATGAAGATCAGCAGCGCCGCATAAAACAGCGGCCCGCGGGTGAATTCAAGAAAGGAAGTCCAGTTCATGTGTTGCCTCCTGACGGTAGACTGGTAGGTTGGTAGATCGGTAGGTTGGTAGATTGGTAGATCGGTAGATTGGTAGATCGGTAGATTGGGAGATCGGTAGATTGGGAGATCGGTAGATCGGTAGATCGCGAACCAGTGTACCAATTTACCAATTTACCAGTTTACCAGTGTACCAATTTACCAATTTACCAGTTTACCAACTTACCCTTCCCGCTTCTGCGCCTGATTCGCAACCGCGATGCCCGCGCCCGCGACCAGGCCGATGCCTGCGGCGGCCGCGGCCACGCCGATGCCCGGCCGGCCGATGGGCGCCGATTGCCCCTGGTAGAACCCGCCGCCGTCCCAGAACCCCGGCTGCGAGCAGCCCAGGCACGGGTGGCCCGACTGGATCGGGAACGACAGGCCGCTGTCCCACTTGATGCCCGCGCACGCGTTGTAGGTGGTCGGCCCCTTGCAGCCCAGCTTGTAGAGGCACCAGCCCTTGCGCGCGCCTTCGTCGTCGAACGTCAGCGCGAACTTGCCTGCCTCGTAGAACGGCCGGCGCAGGCAGCGGTCATGCACGGTCTGCGCGTAGAAGGTCTTGGGTCGGTGCAGGTCGTCCAGCTCGGGCAGGCTGCCGAAGATCAGGAAGTGCGCCACCGTGCCGGTGAACGCTTCGGGGATGGCCGGGCAACCGGCGATGTTGACCACCGGCTTGTCCTTGATGATCTCCCACACCCCTTTGGCGCGGGTCGGATTGGGGCTGGCCTTGGGCAGGCCGCCGAAAGCAGCGCAGTTGCCGGTGGCGATGATCGCTGCCGCGCCAGCCGCGGCTTCCTTCAGGAGCTCCAGCGCCGACCGGCCGCCGACCGCGCAGTAGATGCCGTCGTCGGGGATGGAGCCTTCGACGACCAGCACGTACTGGCCCGCGTACTTCTGCATGGCTGCGTGCTTGGCCTCCTCGACCTGGAAGCCGGCCGCGGCCGAGAGGGTTTCGTGATATTCGACGGTGATTTCTCGGAGGACGAGGTCAATCAGGGTGGGGCTATGCGAGCGGGTGAGCGCCTCGGAGCAGCCGGCGCAGTCCTGGAACTCCAGCCAGATGACCGGCGCGCGTTGCTTGACGGCTTGCAGGGCGTTCGCCACCAGCCGGGCCGGACTGGCGCCCCGGGCCAGATGGTCAGGCAACCCGCTGGCGGCCACCGGCGGGGCCTGCTGCAAGCCCATCACGGTCGCCAGCGCGCCGCACGCCTTCAGGAAATCGCGCCGCGAGATGCCCGCGGCCTGTAGACGTTGGTATACAGTGTCTTCCGCCATGGAAACCTCCTGATTGGTAGGTTGGGAAACTGGTAGACTGGTAGATCGGTAAGTCGGTAGATTGGTAGATTGGTAGACTGGTCTTGAGAGCGTTACGTTTCATCCGGTGCATCGGGAAGGAGTTCGTAGACCGGGCCTTCTTCACGAAGGGCCTGGTTGCCGTACTCCCGGTGGCCCTGGCGCTGGTCGCGGACGTAGCGAATGTAGCCGTTCAGCGAGCGGGAGGCGCCAGAACATAATTCGCGTTGCTGTGGCAGCTCGCCGTGTGTGAGCCTCACTTCATCACACGCGATGAAGGCGCTGAGCTCCTCGTAGAGCGAACCTCTGGCCTGGTAATAAAACCGCAAGCTATCCAGGTAGTGATATCGCCCGTAACCTTCAGCGATGTTGAGCACGACACTGGCGGCTGCTCTGCGCATCTGATCGGCCAGATTGTACTTCTCCTCCGGCGGCAGCGACCTGGCAACGCGGTAGGCCTCCCGAAGCACCTGCAGCGCCAATTGATAGCACTCCAGATCCTCAAACCCCCGTTGCCCCTTCTCCACCATCGCCCCATCTCCCCCAATCTACCAACCTACCAACCTGCCAATTTACCAATCTACCAATCTACCAATTACCCACACGACACGCCATCTGCCTCCAGCCTGGCCTGGTAAGCGGCGACGCCGGCCGCGCCGGTGACGAGGCCGGCGGATTCGGCGTCCCAGGCGCTCGGCTTGACTTCGGCGATCCAGCCCTCGCCGTAGGGATCGCTGATGGCCAGATTGGGATTGGCCGCCAGCTTGTCGTTGGCACGCACCAGCACGCCGGTGACCGGCGCGGGCACGGGGCCGACGAACTTACTGCTTTCGACGGTGGCCAGGCTCTTGCCCTGCTTCACTTCCTGGCCGATATTCTTCGCTTTGACGGTGATCGCGGCCAGTTTGCCGCCGGCCAGCTTGCCTGCCACGCTGGTCATGCCCACACGGACCAGGCCGCCCTCGACGGGCTTGGCCCACACGTGCTTTTCGATGAGGTAGTAGACATCTTCGGGGAGGTTGCACCCGCGAATGGTAGCCATGATTCTGCTCCTTTGGTGAATCGGAACGCCGAACCGGAAACCGCCACGAATTGCACGAATGACACGAATTCCCCCCGGATTCTTTGTGAAATTCGTGTAATTCGTGGCAACGGACTTTCGTCAAAACGTCAGCACAGTCTTGGCGTCTTCCGCCAGCTGCCACATCGTCGCGCCGCCGACCATCTTGACGCCGTCAATCAGGTCCTCGGGCGTCAGGTCGTGCAGCTCGGTGGACGCAGTGCAGGCCAGGAAGTTGACGCCCGCGTCCAGCGCGTCCTGGATAAAGGCGCTCACCGGCTTGCCGCCGGCCTTGGGGTAGACGGTCTCGGCCAGCCCCTTCTTCAGGAGCAGCGTGCCGTCAATGGTGAAGAACATGTTCACTTCGTATTCCATGGCCGCGGCCAGGGCAGCGAAGAAGAACGGGGTCGCGCAGCGCCGGGGGGTGTCCGGGCCGCTGGTCATGATGATGAGGACGGAATCGTCAGCCATAGTGAACTCCTTTAGAACGACAGCGCGATGGCGTTCTCGCTGGCGAACTCCAGGAAGGTCGCCGCGCCGCCGACCTCCACGCCGTCAATCAGGTCTTCCTTCTTGATGCCCATCACGTCCATGCTCATCTGGCACGAGATGAGGCGGACGCCGGACTCCACCGCCATCTCCAACAGTTCGCTGAGTTTGGCGACGTTGGCCTTCTTCATCCAGCTGTTCATCATGGCGGTCGCCACCGCAGTCATGCCGGGCAGCACGCCGAGGATGTTGGGCACGGAGATGCCGGGGATGGGTTGGGGCATGGCCGGGTTGGCCAGCGGCGCCACCTGGAGTTTGTCCGCGTTGCCCTTCTTGATGATCTCCAGGCCGTAGAAGGTGAAAAAGATGGCCGCCTCCATGTCCATGGCCGCGGCGGCCGTGGCGAGAATCAGCGGCGGGTAGGCCGCGTCGAGGGTGCCGTGCAGGGCGATGATCGCCAGGCGTTTGGTTTCGGACATGTTGTACTCCTTCGCGGGAAACGCCCACCAGGGGCTGAACTACTTGGTCTTCTTGATGTAGAAGATGAACTTGCCGCCTTCCTGCTCGGACCCGACCAACTCGTGGCCGGTCTTCTTGGTCCACGCGTCCATGTCGCTGGTCGAGCCGGGGTCGGTGGCGATCATTTTGAGGATTTGGCCCACCTGCAGCCCATCCATGGCCTTCTTGGTCTTGAGGATGGGCATGGGGCAGGCCAGGCCGCTGCAATCGAGCACTTGATCGGGGGTAATAGCCATTGAGAAGCCTCCTGTAAGTGTGTGAATCGCGTTCAAAAACAAAAGGCGGACGCGTTCGGCGTCCGCCTGCTCAATCGAGGCCTACGGCATGGGCTGCCGTTAGCTGCGCGATCTGCGCCAGGGTCTGCCGCGCCTGGTAGCTTTGATAGGCGATGCTGGAGATCGCGTTGGCGATGGTCGCCAGCAGGTTGGTGATCTGCAGCGCACGATCCGCGCTGACGATCTCGATGCTGTCCTGGGCCTGCGCCAGCCCTTCGCCGTCCACGCCCAGCCGTGCGCCGGTTGCCAGGGCCTGGATGCGAAAAGTCGCCGGGTCGGGCGGCTCGGTCAGGAATTGGCCCGCCGTCACCATGCCGATGCGCTGGCCGCCGATCTGCACCGGCGCGCTGGCGTATTGGATGCCCGCGTGGCAGGTGTGAATGGTTGCGCCACGCGACTCATCCAGGCGGGCAATACTGCGCCAGGACGCTTGACATGCCGCCATCCCCTCTGGCCGGGTGTGGATGATCTGGCAGAAGCGGCTGCACCGGCTGCACGGGGCCAGCGGCTGGCCGTCCAGATCGGTGATGAATGAAGCGACGCCCAACAGATGGGCGAATTGGTCCTGGATGCTTTGGAGCGTGGCGATCGGAATAAGATCGGCGAGGTGCAGGCTGGCGAAATCGGTTGCGGCGTCCTGGCGAGGCGATTCGGAGGATGGCCCACTGCGCTGCTCCCCGGTGAACGGCTCGCCGGGCTGTGGTTCGGGTGACTCGCCACGTTGCGCCTTAAGCCAGGCGTCAATCGCTTCAGCCGAGAAGCGCCACTGCCCGCCCACACGCAGCGCAGGCAGCTCGCCGTTCTTCACCATCTTGTAGATGGTGACACGGTCGAGTTGCAACAAGTCCACGAGTTCCCGTGTCGTAAGGAGCCTGTCAGGCATGAGCGGTGTTTCCGGGTGTGAATATCACGGCATACTATACACCCAAATGGCCCCGGTGTCAAGTCTGTTTTTATAAGATTTTATAGATTTTGATATAAGCAAGATGCAAGCTGATCATCCCCTCGCGCCCTGATCTCGTAAGCCTTTGGCCGTTACTCAGGCGTAGATGCAGACAAAGTCATATTGTCTATATTGACATTTTGCACATATTGTGATATTATCAGGTATGAAAGGTTAGAAGATATCGGAGGTGATCGCTATGCCGCGAGGACGTTGGGGCAGAGGAACCGGTTTTGGCGGCGGCGCGTGTCCGCGGCGCATCAGTCGTTTCCTGGAACCATGTTTGCTGCTGCTGTTGCGCGAGGATGCGACCCACGGCTACAACCTGTTGGAGGCGCTGCGCCGGTTTGGCTTTGCGCCGGGCACGGTGGATGCCAGCGTGGTCTACCGCATCCTGCGCGAAATGGAAGATGCGGGCTGGGTCAGCTCGCAGTGGGACACGGCCGGTTCCGGCCCGCCGCGGCGGGTATACACGGTCACGCCCGACGGCGAGGAGTATCTGGCCGCGTGGATCAACGACCTGCGCTGCACGCGTGACGAGATAGATCAGTTCATCGAAACCTACACGCAGCAGGAAGCCAGGCAGGGCTCGGCGAAACCGGAACAGAAGGTCGGGGAGGGCGATCATGTATCGGGTAGATGAGGCGGCCTGTACCGGCTGCGGCGATTGTGTGGAAGTATGTCCGGCGGGGGCGATCGCGCTGGTGAACGGCCGGGCGCGCATTGATGGCGCGGCCTGCGCCGAGTGCGGCAGTTGCGCAGATGCATGTCCGCCGGGCGCCATCGCGATGGCCGCCGACCTGGCCCGCTCAACCGAGGCCCTTGCGGCCCGGGTGCCAGCGGTCGCGCCATCCGCTCGCGCGTCCAGGTCCGACGGCCTGGCCCAACGCCCTGCGGCCAAGGTCCTGCCGGCCGAGCCGCAGCGCCGCAGCGTCTGGCCGCTGGTCGGGGCGGGGCTGATCTGGGCTGCACGGGAACTCTTGCCGGAGGTGCTGGCCGCCTGGCGGGCCGCTCGTGCAGGGAGTTTGCAGCCGGCCGCCCATCGTTCGACGACCTTTGGCCATGTCGCATCGCTGCAGCGCCGCGCCGGCCGCCGTCACCGCTGGGGACGTGTTTGATCGGACGTGCTCCCGCGACAACGGAGGCATGGGACGGGGAGAAGCTGAACGTGCCGGGCGCTCTTCGAAGATACCTGCAAAGCCCCGCGACAGTGGGGGCATGCGGCGGGGAGAAGCTGAACGTGCCAGGCGCTCTCTGAAGATGCCTGGCACGCGGCGGAAGAACACGCCAGTCAGCAACACCCAATCTACCAACTTACCAATGTACCAATCTACCAACCTACCAATCTACCAATCTACCACCCTACCAACCCACCAACACGGAGGTTCCATGCGCATCGCAATTTCCACCGAAACCAACGCCGGCCTGGACGCGCCAGTCGCCGGCCACTTCGGGCGCTGCCCATTCTTCACCCTGGTTGACCTGGAAGGAGACCAGATCCAGGCGGTCAAGGTGGTACCCAACCCGTACTTCCCGAACCATGAGCCGGGGCAGGTGCCGAATTTCGTCCACAGCCAGGGCGTGCACGTCATGTTGACGGGCGGCATGGGCGGACGGGCCGCAGCCTTCTTCGAGCAGTACGGCATCCGGCCGGTGACGGGCGCGACGGGCACCGTGCGCCAGGCGTTGGCGAGCTTTCAGCGCGGGGAGCTGGGCGGCTATGCGCCGTGCAGCGAGAGCGTGGCACACGGCCACGGCCATTGAGTTCCATAGAGAGGAGCAGATACCATGCCAGGAGGAGATCGTACAGGACCGATGGGGGCCGGCCCGATGACCGGCCGGGGGGCCGGCTGGTGCGCCGGCTATGACCGACCCGGGTTCGCCAACCCGGCGCCCTGGCTCGGCCTGGGGTTGGGCCACCGCGGCCGCTGCGGTTGGCGCAACACGTACTATGCGACCGGGCTACCCGGCTGGGCGCACGCGGGCTACGGCTTTCCGCCGCCGCCACCACCACCGGCGCCGGAGCAGGAGCTATCGGCGCTGAAGGCGCAGGCCCAATGGCTGGGCGATCAGCTCGCCAGGATCAAGGAGCGGATCGAGGAGATCGAGGGGCGGAAGTCATGAAGATCATCGTCACAGCCACTGCGCCTGAGCTCGATGCGCCGGTCAACCCGCGCTTCGGTCGGGCCGACTACTTCGTCGTCGTGGACACCGAGACCATGGCCTGGCAGGCGCACGCGAATGCGGGCATGGCTGCGGCCGGCGGCGCCGGCGCGCAGGCCGCCCAGTTCGCAGCCCAGCAGGGCGCGCAGGCGGTCATCAGCGGCGATTTCGGGCCGAACGCCTACATCGCCCTGGCGGCCGCCGAGATCAAGATGTACCTGCTCGGGCCGAGCAAGACCGTGGCCGAGGCGGTCGCCAACTACAAGGCCGGCCGGCTCGAGCTCGTGCAGGCGCCGACCGGGGCCGGGCATCATGGCGGTCGGGGTAGATAACCGTAGGGGTGGGGTCACCCCGCCCCTACAAATCGCGGTCGCCAGCGGCAAAGGCGGCACCGGCAAGACCACCGTTGCCACCAGCCTGGCGCTCAGCCTGACAGGGAGGGACGGCCACGTGCCTGCCACTTCGCAGGCGCCAGGCACGTTCGGGGCGATATCTGCGCCGGTCTTCCTGGATTGCGACGTCGAAGCGCCCAACGCGCACCTGTTCCTGGCGCCGACGTTTGAGCGGCGCCAGGACGTCGCGATCCAAGTCCCGCGCGTGGACGCGGAGAAGTGCACCGCCTGCGGCAAGTGCGCCGAGGTCTGCCAGTACCACGCGATCGTGGCGCTGGGCAAGCGGACCCTGGTCTTCCCGCAACTGTGCCACGGCTGCAGCAGTTGCACGCTGGTCTGTCCGGAGGGGGCGATCAGCGAGGAGCCGCACGCCATCGGTGTCCTGGAGGCCGGCCCCGCCGCTCGCGGGATCCAGTTCGCCCGCGGCGTGTTGGATGTCGGCGAGCCGATGGCGACGCCGGCGATCCGCCAGCTCAAGCGCTGGGCGATCCCCGCATCAGGCGCCGATGCTGGCGTCGTCATCCTCGACGCGCCGCCGGGAACATCGTGCCCCGTGGTCGAGGCCGTGCGCGGGGCCGACTACCTGCTGCTGGTCACCGAGCCGACGCCGTTCGGGCTGCACGACCTGCGGCTGGCCGCCGAGGTCGCGGGGGAGCTGGGCATCCCGGCCGGGGTGATCGTCAACCGTGATGGCATCGGCGACGCGGGGGTGGACGCCTTCTGCGCGGCGGCCGGGCTGCCGGTCCTGCTGCGCATCCCGTTCGAGCGCGCGATCGCCGAGGGGATCGCCCAGGGCCGAACGCTGGTGGACATCCGGCCGGAGTACCGCGCCCGCTTTCAGGCCATGGTCGCAGAGATCATCAGGCAAACAGGGTCGTAGAAGATGCCGAAGAGAACCTTTCGTGAACGGCGAGATCGGCCATGAAACAATTGGTGATCTTGAGCGGCAAAGGCGGCACCGGCAAGACCAGCGTCGCGGCCGCGTTCGCGCACCTGGCCGCAGAGGGCGAGCCCTCGCTGCGCGCCGTACTGGCCGATGCCGATGTGGACGCGGCCAACCTGGAGCTGGTGCTGGCCCCGCAGGTGTTGGAGACGCACGAGTTCATCGGCGGCGCGCTCGCTGTGATTGATCCGGAGAAGTGCCAGGGCTGCGGCGTCTGCGCGCAGGTGTGCCGTTTTGACGCCATTTCGCCCTGTCACCCCCTCACCGTGTCACCGTGTCATCAGGTCGATCCCATCGCCTGCGACGGCTGCGCGGCCTGCGTCTACCAATGCCCGGAGGAGGCCATCCGCATGGTCCCGCAACTGGCCGGCCACTGGTTCCGGTCGGACAGCCGCTACGGTCCATTGCTCCACGCCGCGCTGCGGCCCGCGCAGGAGAACTCCGGCAAGCTGGTGACGCTGGTCAAACAACAGGCGCGGCTGCTGGCGCTGGACGGCGGCTACGACGCGGTGATCGTGGATGGGCCGCCCGGCATCGGCTGCCCCGTCATCTCGGCCGCCTCCGGGGCCGACCTGGCGCTGGTCGTGGCCGAGCCGACCGCAGCCGGCATCCACGACATGGAGCGCGTGCTGGCGACGGTCGGGCACTTTCGCGTGCCGGCCCTCGTCTGCATCAACAAAGCCGACATCTACCCGGAGGCCGCGGCGCAGATCGAGGCGTATTGTCGCGAACGCGGCATCGAAGTTGTGGGCCACATCCCGTTCGACGTCACGGTGACCGAGGCGATGGTACAGGGTCAGGCGGTCACGGCTTTCGATCCGGATGCGCCAGCCAGCCGGGCGTTGGGCGAGGTCTGGCGCCGCGTGGCCGACCGGCTGCGCAACGGACAGTAATGACGGAGGATAAGCGATGAGCGATCCTGAATCATTGCGCGCTGCGATTTTGGAGCGACTGACACGAGTCATTGACCCGGAGACGGGCGTGGACGTGGTGCACATGCGCCTGGTCGAGAACCTGACCGTGGATGAGCAGGGCCGCGTCAGCTACACCTTTCGGCCCTCCTCACCGCTGTGCCCCATCGCCATTCCGCTGGCCATTGCGATCCGGCGCACAGTGCGCGAAGTGCCGGGCATCACGGGGCAGGCGATGCGCGTGGAAGGCTACGTGCGCAGCGAAGAACTGAACGCGCTGCTGCAGGAGCTGGATGAGCCGCGCAGCGGCTCAGCAGATCATAGCACTGACATGGTGTGGTACAACACATGAGAGACGACTCGAGGAGCGCCTGGCGGCGTAATACGGCAATGAACGCCTTTGAGATAATATGAATATCGCTGCCAGGACCATGGATCGGGTGTTCATCGTGGTCGAAGAACGGATGCTGGCGGCGAAGTTCGGCCAGGCCTGGCTGGACTACAGGGCCAAAAAGAGGCGCTGGGTGTGAACCCATATACGCTGCAGACACAACATGGTATAATATGCGCGCATAACGGCCGCCGTCCGTTGCAAGGAAGCGCGTTCAAAAAGATCAGCAACACAGGAGGCTACCATGCCAGAGCTGAAAGAGGGTTGCGTCAAACCCGCCCGCGGGCCGATTTTGCCCGCACCACCCGCCCCGGCTTCCGGGGTTATTCCATCATCCCAGGAGGTGCCAGCGATGTTAGCAAAGGTCGGTAAGGAGGCCATTGATTTCGAGGCCACGGCATTCATCGAGGGCGTGGGCTTCCAGCCCGTCAAGCTCTCGGACTATAAGGGCAAGTGGATCGTCCTCTGCTTCTACCCCGGTGACTTCACCTTCGTTTGACCCACGGAGCTGGCGGCGGTCGCCGCCATCTACGATCAGCTCAAGGCGCTCGACGTGGTCGTGCTGGCCATGAGCACCGACAGCCGTTTCGTGCACAAGATCTGGCAGGAACAGGAACTCTCCAAGATGGTGCCGGGGGGCGTGCCCTTCCCCATGCTGTCCGATGCGGGCGGCAAGATCGGCACGATCTACGGCGTCTATGATGAGGCCGCCGGCGTGGATATCCGCGGCCGCTTCATCATTGACCCCGACTTCGTGATCCGCGCCATGGAGGTCCTCACTCCGGAGGTCGGGCGGAACCCGGCTGAGCTGGTGCGCCAGATCAAGGCGTTCCAGCATGTGCGGGCGACGGGCGAGGTGACGCCATCGGGCTGGGAGCCGGGACAGGTGACCCTCAAGCCCGGTCCGGCGCTGGTCGGCCGGGTCTGGGAAGTCTGGAAACCCTGAACGAGTCGGACGGCGGCCGGTTCGTGCGGCGGGCGCCGATGTCAACGGCGACATCGGCGCCCGTTATCGTGGAGGACATCGCCCATGAAACTCACCTGTCCGGTTGATAATTGCTGTACGTGGGTCGGACCTGGCGAGGCAAAAGGTGCATAGCAAACAACCTGAGGAAGCTGAGGACCCCATAGACCTGCTGGTCAAGGCCGTGCCCCGACATCTGTGGGTGACGATCATCACGGTGGCGGCCATGCTGCTGGCGAGCTGGTTGTTCTTCAGGCCGCCCTTGCCAGAGGGGAGCGCCGCGGCAACCGGCGAGACGCTCGAAGGCCGTGTCGTCGAGGTGCTGGCCGAAGAGGAGCTGCTCGTCGCCGAACGAGCGCAGCCGGTGCAGCGCGTCCTGGTGGAGGTCACCCGCGGCAGCCTGAAAGGCCAGCGCATCGAGATGCTGCACGGCCGGGCGACCGCGCTGACCGAGAACACGCGCGTGCGGCCGGGAGATCGGGTGCTCCTGGAACGCGGCCTGGGACCGGACGGCGAGTTCTTCTACATTACCGACTTCGTCCGCTGGCCTGCACTGCTGGGGTTGACGCTGTTGTTCGCTGCGGCCGCGGTGATCGTGGGGCGGTGGGTCGGGCTGCGCGCCCTGGTCAGCATGGGCATCAGCGTGCTGGCGATTGCCGGTTTCATCATCCCCGGCATCATGGCCGGCCATGACCCCCTCCTGATCTGCATGGCCGGCTCACTGCTGTTGATGACCGCGTCGCTGTACCTGGTCTACGGCTGGACGTGGAAGACGCACACCGCCCTGGCGGGATTGACGGTCGGCCTCATAGCGACCGCGCTGCTGGCCATGCTCTTTGCCCGCTGGGCCCACCTGGCGGGGCTTGGCTCAGAAGAAGCGGGGTTCCTGGCGCATCTCGGCCCGATCCAACTCAACCTGCGCGGGGTGCTGTTGGGCGGCATCGTGTTGGGCGCAATGGGCGCGCTGGATGATGTGGCCGTGAACCAGGCATCGGCGACCTTCGAGCTGAAACGAGCCAATCCGCAGCTTGATTGGGCGCAGCTCTTCCGCCACAGCATGGTGATCGGCCGCGATCACATCGCTTCGATGACCAACACCCTGCTGCTGGCTTATGTCGGCGCATCCCTGCCGCTTTTCCTGCTGCTGGCGGGCCTGAACATCCCGCTGGGACAGACCCTCAACCGTGAGTTCCTCGCCGAGGAGATCGTCCGCACCCTGGCCGGCAGCCTGGGGCTGATCCTGGCCGTGCCGGCCACCAGCCTGCTGGCCGGCCTGGTGGCGCAAGGCCACGATCTGGGGGCGGAAGCTTGATCAAAGACGAACTGACCGCGCTGTTGCATGAGCTCGATGCTGAGACCCGCACGAGCTGACCACTATCATGTCTCAAGAAGGAGGAGGAGCACAGATGCATTGCCGGATCATCCGCACCATCACACCCGCCCTTGCAGCCGTTTTGCTGCTGACACTGCTGACAGCCGCCTGTGGCGGTCCGCCGCCTGTGCAGGGACCACTTCCCACCCCCATCCCGACGTTGATCCCCGTGGCGAAGGCGACCGCCACGCCGGAGCCGGTGCGACCCCTGGGGCCAGGATCGCAGGCCGGTCAGCCGCGCGGCCCGGCACGGCGCCCCGCTGCCAACACGACCCTGGCAACTTTCACCACGGGCGATTTCTCCGGCGCAGGGTTGTGCGCGGCGTGTCATGTGGGCTTGAAAGATCAAACCGGTACAGATGTCTCCATGCCGACGGCGTGGCGCTCGACCATGATGGCGAACGCAGGCAAGGACCCGGTCTGGCAGGCCAAGGTCAGCTCCGAGGTGGCACGCTTCCCGGCGTTGCAGGCGGTCATCGAAAAGAAGTGTACCACATGCCACATGCCCATGGCCGAGACGCAGGCCGTGGCCGAGGGCAAGCCGGTGAGCGCCCTGGGCGACGGCTTCCTGAACCCCGCCCATCCGCTGCACGCGGCGGCCCTCGACGGGGTCTCGTGCACCCTGTGCCACCAGTTGCGCGACAGGGATTTCGGCCAGATGGCCAGCTTCAGCGGCGGCTACTTCGTGGACACCAGCACGAACCCGCCCGACCGGCCCATCTTCGGCCCCTATGAGGATCCGGTCGCGGAGATCATGCAGGCCAGCACCGGCTTCGTCCCCGTCTACGGCGCCCACATGGAGTCGGCCGAGCACTGCGCGACGTGCCATAACCTCTACACCCCCTACGTGGACGCGCAGGGCAACATCCTGGGCGAGTTCCCGGAGCAGACGCCGTACACCGAGTGGCAACACAGCAGCTTCGGCGGTTCGGCCACCTCGTGCCAGAGCTGTCACATGCCGCTGGCGCAGGGCGGCGTGGTGATCTCCACCGTGCCGCCGAATCTGCCGGCCCGCCAGCCGTTCTATCAGCACTTCTTCGTCGGCGGCAACGCGTTCATGCTGCAGATCCTCTCCGACTGGGGCGGCGAGCTGGAGGTCACAGCCGACGCAGAGCACTTCGCGACCACCCGGGCGCGCGTCGCCGACCAGATCGGCCAGCGCTCGGCCACGCTGACGCTGCAGAGCCTGGAGCTGAAGGATGGCGTGCTCACGGCCCGGCTGCAGGTGGCGCCGCTGACCGGCCACAAGTTCCCGGCCAGCTTCCCCTCGCGCCGCGCCTGGCTGCACGTCACGGTCACCGACGCCGCGGGCCAGATGGTCTTCGAGTCGGGCCGGCACAACCCCGACGGCACCATCACCGGCAACGATGCGGACGCCGACCCGGCGGCCTACGAGCCGCACTACGACGTCATCACGCAGCCTGACCAGGTGCAGATCTACGAGCCGATCATGGGCGCCCACGAGGGGAAGGTGACCTACACGCTGCTGCGCGGGGCCAGGTACCTGAAGGACAACCGCCTGCTGCCGGTCGGCGCAGACAAAGCGAAGCTGCCCGCCGACATCGCGGTCTACGGCGAGGCGGCCGACGACGTCAACTTCGTAGGCGGCGGCGACCTGATCACCTATCAGGTAGACGTCAAAGCCGCGACCGGGCCGTTCACGTTCAACGCGGAGCTGCTCTACGAGCCGCTGTCGTACCAGTTCGTGCAGGACCTGCTGCAGGACAAGACACCGCTGACGGATCGCTTCGGCGGCTACTATGCGGCGACCGACAAGACGCCACTGCGTGTGGCAGCCATCGAGCCGGGGCAGACGAAGTAGGGCCGGCCACGAAGACAGGGGTGTCTTTTGATCCCGGCGGCTGGAAGTCGCGGCGACCGTTGGGAAGTCCGCCGAGGGTTGAAACCCGTCGGCTCAGCAGGTGGAAACCGGTCAAGACCGGTTAGGACACGGCAATGTGTTGACAGCCGGTTTGCTACCGGCTTCCATCTCCTGAGCCGGTCGGCTTCAGCCGCCGGCGGGCTAACCGCCGAACAGCGCTCTGATCTGCGCGCACGACGCGGTGCCGGTGGTGCCGATCTGCTGGATCGTCACCCCTGCGGCCAGGCAGCCGATCTCAGCCGCTTCCGGCACGGTGGCGCCGCAACATAGCGCGGCCGCAATGCCTGCCATGGCCGCATCCCCTGCGCCCACGATGTCAATGGGGCCAGACACTGCGACGGCCGGGATGTGCGTGGGGCCGTCCGCATGGAACGCCACGATGCCGTCGGCGCCCAGGGTGAGGAAGACCGGCCGGCCGTTGCAGCGGTAGAGCGCCAGGCCGCACGCCTCGGCCAGCGCCCGCCCCGGCTCACCCGCAAGTTCGGGGTAAATTGCCCGTGCTGCCTCGCGCTGGTTGGGCTTCAATAACACGTGCCGGAACAGCCCGATGCGTTCTCGGGAGTCGGCGATGAAGACCACGGCCGGGTGAGCACGCGCCAGCGCTGCGATCTCCTCCCGCACACGGCCGGTGATCACCCCGCAATCGGCCTCCGGCACCTGGTCGGCTACGATGACGCCGTGCACGCGCGGGGCCAGCTCCCGCAGGCGGCCGATCACCGCTTCCTCCGCCGCGGCCGGGAGACGGGCCCGGTTCTTGATGTCCAGCCGGTTCAGCTCGCGTGCTGTGCCGTCGGGCTCGCGCAGCAGGGGCTTGGTGTAAGTGGGGGTGAAGCGGTCTGGCCGCACGATGAGCGCGTCGGTATCTACCCCGGTGCGCTGTAAGCCCCGGATCAGCTCGAACCCCTCGCCGTCGTCCCCGATCACCCCCAGCGCGATCACCTGCACGCCCATGGCGCACAGGTTCGATGTGACCGTGCCGGCCGCGCCCGGCTGACAGCGCACCTCCACCACCTGGTGCGCTTCCAGGCCGGTCTCCAACGAGACCTCCGCAAGGGCGTGCTCGATGATCAGGTACTTGTCCAGGAAGAAATCCCCCACCACCAGGATGGTGCGGTCGGGAAAACGGGAGAGCAGGGTTTCCAGGCGGTCAGCGTTCATGAGGGTGTGTGTGGTCCGTACTGCGTACTGCTTCCGTGACCAGGCGGTGCAGGGTCGTCAGGGTGGCGCGGTGGTCCCCCCGGATGTAGAAACTCTCCCCGCCGTCCTGCACGGTGCGCACCAGGATCGTCTTGAACGGCCGGTAGTAGTAGCGCGGGTCCGACTTTGGGGCTTCATGGCGCAGGTCCGGGCCCAGGTCTTGCAGGTCGAACACGGCCGTGGTAAAGCGGTTGATGCGCCGGCCTTCCTGGTGGGCCACGTTGCGCGCCATGGCCAGGGCCTTCAGGTACACCTCGGGCCCCATGACCGCGGTGCCGAAATTCAGCAGCACCCCGCCTTGCAGGTGGGCTACGGCTTCGGTGAAGATCAGGAAGTCCCGGTACGACGCTTCGCCCAGCGCCGCGGCGTCGCAGTTGGGATGCTCGTGGATGATGTCCTGCCCGATCCCGATGTGGACCGTGACCGGCACACCCAGCCGGTATCCCGCAGCCAGGATGCTGACGTCGGGATGAGCAAACGACAGCTTCCTCCCTCGCCATTCGCTATTCGCTGTTTCGCTCATTCGTGATTCGCTTATTCGCCATTCGCCATTCGTTGTTTCGCCATTCGCTGATTCGCCATTCGCTGATTCGCCATTCGCCATTCGTTGTTTCGCCATTCGCTGTTTCGCCCCCTCCCAAATCGCCCGCCCCAGCGCCTCGCCGAACCCCAGGCCCTCGCGCACCCCGTGGGCCACGATGTCGTTGATCCAACCCGTCTCCTCCCACAGGCCGAACTGCCCCTCCTGGATGTAACGCGCCACGCTCTCAGTGGTCGCGCCGATCAGCGCCAGCTCGAAGTCGTGGATCGGCCCGGCGCCGTTCATGCCCACGTGGGTCACGATGCCCCGTTCCAGCAGGTCAATCACGAAGCGCGACAGGCCGACCTTGATCACGTGCGCGCCCATGAGCAGGATCACCGGCGCGCCGGCCGCACGCGCTGCTCGGATGCGGTCGGCGACCTGGGGCAAGGCCGGATCGGTGCATGGCTCCACGGCCGCGTCCAGCGGCAGCACGTCGGCCAGCGTCATGTCGTGCACCCGTTCGGCCAGCGGCCTCAGGCGCAGCCGGGAGCGGTCGAACATGGGATAGGTCATCTTTCCTCCGTCATGCAGGGCCCAGGAAGCAGGATGCTACTCCGCAAACAGGTAGGCCACCAGGGCCGCGTGTTCTCGAAAGTCAGGCACGATGATATGTGCGCCGGCCTCGATCAGGCGGGTTCGCTTCCAAGGGTCAATTCCGTCGCGCTTCGCTTCGTCCGATGCCACACCCACCGCAATCCCGCCGACGCGTACGGTGTCTTCGATCTCGACGAAGCCGTCCCCGAACGCGACGAACTCCGGGCCGGACAGGTTGTTCTCGGCGATGATGCGTTCGATCAACAGCTTCTTGGAGAAGCGCCTGTAATCGTCCTGCGCGCCGTAGATGCTGACGAAGTAGTGGGCGATGCCCAGCGCAGCCGCCTCGTCCAGCACATACGGCTCGTCGGTGCCCGAGGCCAGGTAGCACTGCACCTGGCGCGCTCGCATCGCCTCCAACATCGCCCGTGCCCCCGGCACCATCAGGTCGTCGGGATCGGCCCGGCCCGCCTTCAGGTCGGCAACACGCCCCTGGATGCGCGCCCACAGCCGATCCAGGTACATCCGTTTGTAGACCAACGGATCTTCCGGCCGGCCCCCGCGCTGGGCGATCTCCTGGGCCAGTTGGATCATCTGGTAAATGGTCTGTTTGCCGGTCAGCCGCGTGACGTAATCGGTGACGACGCGGTAGAGCTCGGTCTCGTTTTCGTGGGCCGGCGTCTGCAGGAGCAGCTCGACCATCATGGGGATCATCACCCCCTGCCAGCCCTCACGGATCAGCGAGAGGGTGCCGTCGAAATCGAAGAGGGCGTGGCGGATGCGGCCGCGCACGATGTCGGGACGGATGATCTCGATCACAGCAGGCCCTCTGCCAGCGCGGCCGCGCCCCAGAGGGGAGCATCATCGCCCAGGGCCGCGGGCACGATTTCGACCCGCATCTGGGGCAGGGCGTGTTCCCGCGCCGACCTGCGCACTGCGTGCCACCAGCGCTCCCCGGACTTGGTCACGCCGCCGCCCAGGATGATCTTTTCGGGGTTCATCAGGTTGATCGCCGCGCCCAGGCCTGCGCCCAGGGCCTCCCCTGCGTCGTCGAGGACGGCAATGGCCAGCGCGTCGCCGGACGCGGCCGCCCGGCCCACCATCTCGCCCGTGACCGTCTCGGGTTGGCCGCCACAGAGCTGACGGAGGATAGGGCCGGATTCGGGATGATCGCGCAACCGCCGGCCCGCCTTGCGGCCGATGGCAGTGCCGCACGCCTCGGCCTCGACGCAGCCGCGCTTGCCGCACACGCACGGCTGGCCCCCCGGCCGCACCACCATGTGGCCGATCTCCCCGGCCATCCCGTCTGCCCCGCTCCAAATCCGGCCGTCCAGGATCCAGCCGCCGCCCACCCCCGTGCTCACGGTGACGTACAGGAGGCTGGCGCATCCCTGCCCGGCGCCGTAGCGCCACTCTCCCAGCGCAGCCACGTTCGCGTCGTTGTCCACCGCCACAGGCACGCCGAACGCATCCTGCAGCTCAGCGCGCAACGGCGTATCCTCCCATCCCGGCACATGATGCGACAGCCGCACCACCCCACTCGCCGCGTCCACGGGCCCGCCGAAGCTGACCCCCACGCCCAGCAGCCGGCCGGGGTGCTGCGCCAGCAACTCACGTGCCATGCGGAGCATCGTCGCCTGATCGTAGCGCGCATCCGCGCCTGCGGGGGAATAGGTGCGCGCATGGGCCAGCCAGGCCCGCTGCCCGCGCACCAGCAACGCCGCGCTGTGTTTGGTTCCGCCGTAATCCAGTGCCAGCAGCAGTTCAGGTGATGACAACACGAGCGCTTCAACCCTTGTAGAACGACAGGAAGATCGCATGCAGGATCACCAGATGGGCGTCTTCGATGACCTGCATGGAGTCCGAGGGGACGACCACCGCCACATCGCAGAGGGGCGCCATTTTGCCGCCATCGCGGCCGGTGAGCCCGACACAGGTCAGCCCCAGGCTGCGCGCGCGTGCCAGCGCGGCCAACACATTCGGGGAATTGCCGCTGCCCGAGAGGGCAATCGCCACATCGCCCGGTTCGGCCAGGGCCGCCAGCGGTTCGGCGAAGACCGCCTCGTAGCTCACATCGTTGGCGTATGCGGTGAGCATAGGCGTGTTGTCGCTGAGACAGAACACCCGAAAGCGCGGTTTCCCCGGCTCGGCCACGCTTTTCACCAGGTCGGTGACGATGTGGGACGCATTGGCCGAGCTGCCGCCGTTCCCGAAAATGAAGATGCGTCGGCCCTCTGCGCGTGCTGCGGCCATAATCTCGACGATCCGTTCCACCGGCTCGGCCGGGATGCGCGTCAGCACATCTGCGACGCGGCCAAAGTAGTCAGAAACTTGCATCAAAAAACTCCTCTGTGGATTGCGCATTGCAGACTGCATCTTGTGCCGATTCGCCATTCGCTGATTCGCCGATTCGCCATTCGCTGATTCCTCACCCTTTCAACGACCCGGCCAGCAAGCCGCGCATGAAGTAGCGGCCCAGGAAGATGAACACCAACAGGGTGGGCAGCGCGGCCAGGATGGAGCCGGCCATCTGCACGTTCCATTCCACGATGTACGATCCGGCCATATTGTTCAGCGCCACGGTGATGGGCTGCACCGCCGGCCGGGCGGTCACGATCACGCCGAACAGGAAGTCGTTCCAGATGGACTGAAACTGCCAGATCATCACCACCACGAACGCGGGCATGGAGATGGGAAACAGGATATGCCGATAGATCCCCAGGAAGCTCGCCCCGTCAATCTTGGACGCCTCCACCAGCTCCGAGGGGATGCCCGCGTAGTAGTTGCGGAAGATCAACGTGGTGATGGGGATGCCGTAGACGATGTGCACGAAGATCAGGCCGGGGATAGAGCCGTACAACCCCAGGCGCTGCAACGTCTGCACCAGCGGGATCAGGATGCTCTGGTAGGGGATGAACATGCCGAACAGGATCAACGGGAAGAGCACGTCCGAGCCCCGGAACTTCCACTTGGCGAGCACATATCCGTTCATGGAACCCAGCAGCGCAGAGCCCAGCGTGGCCGGGATTGCCAGGTACACGCTGTTCATGAAGTTGCTGGAGAGGCCGCGAATGCCCTCCGATTCCTTGCCGAACCAGGCCTTGAGATAGCTGTCGAAGTGCAACCCCGAAGGCAGGTCCCACATCCGGGCCAGGCTGACTTCGGCGAAGCTCTTCATCCCGGTGATCACCAGCAGATAGACCGGCAGAAGATAGCCCATGGCTGCCACGATGAGGATCAGGTAGATGACGACTCTGGAAAGGCGGATTTCAGGCAGCCGGAGTCTTTTGCTCGCCGGAGAGGTTGCAGCAGGTGTGCTCATAGTTCGGCCTCCGTTCGCATGGTGTAGCGCAGGTACGGCACGATCAGAACCGCCACCAGGATCAGCAGCAGGATGGCGATCGCAGCGCCCTGGGCAAAGTTGTTGCCGCGGAAGGTGGTGTCATACATGAAAAAGGCCGGCACGTCGGTGGCGAAGGCCGGACCCGGCCCGGTCATGGAGACCACCAGGTCGAAGATCTTGAGAGAAATATGCCCCAGCACGATGACCGCGCTCAAGGTGACGGGCTGCAGCAGCGGCAGGACGATGTGGCGGTAGACCTGGAATTCGGACGCGCCGTCCACCCGTGCGGCCTCGCGCAGCTCGTCGGGGATCGAACGGAGCCCGGCCAGGTACATGGCCATGGTGTAGCCGGACATCTGCCAGGTGGCCGCAATCACCACCGAAAGCATGGCCAGCGAAATGCCCACATAGGAGCTGGTCAGCCCGCCCAGCCCAACACGGATCAGGAATTGTCCCACTGCCGATTCCGGCGGGATGTGCAGGATAGTGGGGTCGGTGAACCAGCCCCACCGCAAGAACCCCAGCCCGGCCTTCTCGAAAAGCAGGTTGATGCCCGAGCTGCCGGTCTGAGCGGTGCCCGGGTTCAGCAGCCAGCGCCAGACCACGCCTGTCACGATAAACGAGATGGCCATCGGAAACAAGAAGACGCTGCGGAAGAAGGTCTCCCCTTTGATGCGCTGGTCCAGCAGGATCGCCAGCAGCAGGCCCAGGGTCAGACACGCGGCCAGAAAGAACACGGTGAAAGTGACCGTGTTACGCAGATCGCACAGGAAGCGGTCAATGGTAAAAAGCCGGGCATAGTTGCGCAGTCCCACAAAGGTGAAATCGGGGGTCAACGAATCCCACTTGCTGAGGGACGCGTACGCTGTGAACCCGATGAAGCCGTAGACGAAGACCGCAATGGCGATCAGCGACGGCAGGATGAACAGGATGGAAAGCAGCCGGTCACGTTTGATCTCGCGCATGGCAGGCCCTCCCGGTCCGGATAGAAAGGCAAAAAATGGGTTATCCACGGTATGGTGTTCGCCGTGAATAACCCACTACGGCAGCTTGCAGGTCGCCCGGCGCTGGCGGGATGGGGAAGACCGCCGAAATGTAACCTGACGATCAGCCTTCATCCCCATCCCGGTGCGTCTGGTGTGTGCCGTGGGGCAGAGGAACGGTTACTTGCAGACGCCGCTGTCCACGCAAGCCTGCTGCAGCGCTGCCTGGGCTGCAGCCACGTCGCCCTTAGTGGCGAAGGTGGTCAGGATGTCCTTGTAGACGGTCGCCCACTTCTCGATAGCCGCTGCGCCGTGCGCCACACTGGGCACGATGGCATCCCGGGACCAGTCCTCCATCGCCGACTGGAGATAGGCGTTGAACAGCTTGGGATCGCAGTCGGTGCGGGCGCAGATGGAGCCTTTCTTCGGGTTGAAGGCCTCCTGACCCTCCTTGGAGCCTGCGAGCTTCAGCCAGTTCATCAAGTTCTCCTGGTTTCGAGCGCCCTTGGCGGCCGCAAAGCTGTCGGACAGGGCGACGAAGATGCCCTTGGTGCCCGGGACGGGTGCCCAGCCGTAGCCGGTGTACCCTTTAGAGGTAAACCAGCCGTCGGTCCAGTCACCCATGATGTGCATGGCGCCTTTGCCGTCCACCAGGTATTGGGCAGCATCGCTCCAGGTCAACGCCGCATGGTCGGCGTTGGCGTAGGTCATTATCTTCTTGAAGACTTCCAGCGCCTCGGTGACCTTCGGGTCGGTCCAGGGTGTTGCGCCGGTCCAAAGGCCGTTGTACTTCTCCGCGCCCAGTACCGACGCCAGTACGGTCTCGAAAGTGTGGCCGGCCTCCCAACCCTCTTTAGTGCCGATCACCAGCGGAACAAGCCCTTTGGCCTTCAGCGTTTCGGCCACGGCGAAGAACTCGTCCCAGTTTGCCGGTGCCTGCAGGTTGTTGTCGGCGAAGATCTGCTTGTTGTACCAGAGCACGTTGGAGCGATGGATGTTGACCGGCACGCCCCAGAAGTGCCCTTCGTACTTCAGCAGGGTGATCAAGTCTTTGGGGAAAACCTTTTCCCAGCCCTCGGCTGCGTAGAGGTCATCCAGCGTCTGGAGGTACTTGTTGGGCTCGTATTTTTCGACCTCCAGGCCGGCATGGAGCTGGAAGGAATCCGGGGGGTCACCGCCGGTCAGCCGGGTGGAGAGCACCGCCTTGGCGTTGGTGCCCGCGCCGCCGGCCACGGTCGCGTTGATGATCTCGACGTTGGGATACCTCTGCTTGTAGATGGCGTACATGGCGTTCAGGCCGTCGGCCTCACCGCCCGCCGTCCACCAGGAGAACATCTCCAGCTTGCCGCTGGGACCCTGGGCGGCAGGCGCCCCACCTGCTGGCGCCTGTGGTTGTGTGGGGGCGCAGGCGGACAGCAGCAATGCGCCCAGCAGGCCGATGGTCAGCAAAACCGTGAGCATGCGTGACTTGCCAAACATAGAATCTCCTCCTTGAGTGTGGTTTGCGCAAGGACTAAACGCTTCTTTGCACCGATGACAAGGATCTCACAGCGATGACCTGATGGCATCACCTCCTCTCGTTGCAGCAGCGGCCGTCTGATCTGTGTTGATGCCCCGCGGCCAGACAAACACGATTCTAGCACGATCGCCGGGGCAAGTCAAACGTTTTATCCGGTTACCTTCCATTTGTCCAGAGGGTCGTCCAGGTCCTCTTTGGGCTTGTCCTCGGCTTTGGTGCTGCGCGAGCGGGTGGCCGGCTTGGGGGCCGGTTCCTCAGGCTTGGCCGTGCTGCGCGAGCGGGTGGCCGGCTTGGGGGCCGGTTCCTCAGGCTTGGCCGTGCTGCGCGAGCGGGTGGCCGGCTTGGGGGCCGGTTCCTCAGGCTTGGCCGTGCTGCGCGAGCGGGTGGCCGGCTTGGGGGCCGGTTCCTCAGGCTTGGCCGTGCTGCGCGAGCGGGTGGCCGGCTTGGGGGCCGGTTCCTCAGGCTTGGCCGTGCTGCGCGAGCGGGTGGCCGGCTTGGGGGCCGGCTGCTCGGTCTTCGTCGCTCCTGACCCGCTTCTCGACCTGGCTGTGGCGCCGAAGCTCCCTGAACGGGGCTTTGCTGCGCCGCTCGCGCCGGCGCTCTTGCCGGTGCTGCGCTTTGTGGTGGCCTTGGGAGCGGTTTTGCCCGTCAACAGGGCCAGGATCGCCTGGATGGCCTGGATGGCCCTGGCCAGGTCAATCCCTGTTTTGGCGGCCAGTTCTTGCGGCAGACCGCTGGCGCGCAACGCGCTCTCCTCCACGGCGCCCTCGCTGCGCATGGTCTGCAGCAGGCCGTCCAGCGAGATGGCGCCTCCGACACCGCTCTCGACCTGGCCTGTTCCGGCACGTTGGCTGGCCAGCAGTTTGCCGGCGATCAACAATAGGGCATTCTGGATCACGCTGGCGGGCAGCCCGGTTTGTGCTTCAATGTCAGCAGTGTCCTGCCTGGCGCTGCCGCCGAGCAGGCTTCCCACCAGGTCGGCCAGCGGGTTGGCCGTCGGCTGACCGCCTTTGTCGGTGTGCCCTGCGCCACCCAGCATCCCCTTTAACAGCTCCTGGATATCCATCGCCTTCCCCCTTTCCGGATCAAGATGCGTTTCTTCCTGTCAACCGCGCGTTCCCAGGCCGATCCGCACAAACAGCCACGGCCACAGCGCGATGGCCCACAGCATCGCCAGGCCGTAGCGCACCATCCGCAGTACAAGGCCGAGCATCAGCGGCTCCTGGGGGAAAAGTATACGCAGTCCCGCCCAAATCACGAAGAGGCCGACGACGCCCAGCACGTAACGCAGCGCCCGCTGCCAGGCCCGCCCGGCCACAGTGAACTGGACATAACGCGTCTCCAGCACCAGGCCGAGCCACAGCCCGATGAGCAGCCCCGCGACCGTCGCCCCGTCGGACAGCGCGCTGCTCCACGCCGCGGTGTACAGCTCGCCGAACATCTGCCCGGAGCCGAAGGGGATGGCCAGCAGCAACGCGGTTACGGCCAGCATGATCCCGGCCGTGACCAGCGCCAGCAACACATGGACGCCGAAGGCCAGCCCCTTGAGCCAGGGCAGTAGCCGCGGCTTGAGCCCGTTGTAGAGCGCCAGCAGCGTCAGCCCCACGGCCGCGCCCCAGATGACATCGCCGGGGAAATGGACGCCCAGGTAGACGCGCGAGAGACACACCAGCGCGATCACCAGCGCCAACAGGATGACCCAGAGACGGCCCCGGCGCTTATCGGCCGCGAACCAGGCGACCTGGCCGAACAGCGCCGCGCTGGTCTGCGCGTGGCCGCTGGGGGTGGAGAAGCTCTCCGCGTGGCCGATGCCCAGGCTGGCGTCCTCCCAGAACGGCCGGCTGTGCTTGAAGAACGATTTGATCGCGGTGTTGGTGAAGCTGGAGAACACCAGCAGGATGCCCAGGCCTTGCCCCAGCCCCTTGTGCAGGCACCAGTAGACCAGCGGGATGGCGACCAGGTAGAACTGCTCGTCGCCCAGGAAGGTGAAGAACTGCATCGGCAGCTTGAGCCAGCCGCCCAGCGCCTGCACGCCCCGCACGCCGTCCAATGCCCACAGCCCGCCGCCGAAGGCCAGGGTGAGCGCGAGGGAGAGGAGTAACGCCGCGCCTGCGATGATATTGAGGGTCGAGGTTTTCTTCATGGGGTCCTCCAACGCGTAGGGCCCACGCGTGCGAATGACGCAGGGCGTATGAGATCAAGAGCGTTCGGCCAGGTACTCCATCGCTGCTTCAGCGATCAGGCCAGACCGCGTCGTGCCGTGCCTTGCAGCGTAGTTATCCATCTGTGTCAGTAGTCGTTCAGGGAGCGTGATGTTGACGCGTTTGGTTTTGCCGGAAAGCCGTGTGATGTCCACTGTCACCAATGCCCAGATGCCATCGGCATAGTCAGGGTTGCTGCGATGGTAATTCACTCCTTTGGGGAGCGGGATCGGCTCGCCATCCAGCATGAGCCCTTCAAGATGGCATTCGATGGCCTCACGCGCGTGCTCCAAAGCTTCTTCCACTGTCGCTCCCGAGCTAAAGCAGCCCGGCAGGTCAGGGACGGTGACGCCGTAATCGCTGTCTGGGTCCTTGTGGATCACAACTGGGTATTGCATGTCTACTCCTCCTGCCACTTCCAGCACGCTTGTCTAGTGCGCCGTGCTACTCCCCAGACGCCTCAAACGCAACCGCAGCCGGTGCACTCTCTCCCCGCCAGTGCGCGCGTTCGGCCCGGTCCGGGAAGCGCGGGAGGAGGGTGGCGGCGTCGGGCAGGGCCACTTTGTCGCCGGGGGTCAGGTCGGCCTTGTTGGGCTTCTCCACCACCGGTTTCGCGGGGACGTTAAAGATGCCGATCTCGTCGCCGGGTTTGGCGTAGCGGCTTTGGATGTAGGCCAACCCCAGGATGATGCCGTCCACGTCCACGGCCGCGCTGGTGACCCACCCGATAGCCTGCCCCTTCTTGTTCACCACCGGGTCGCCGGTCTTGGGCATGCGCACGCCCTTTTCGTTCATGCGGAAGCGGGCTACCGCCATGGTGCGTTTCTTCTCGGTTTCGAGGTAGGGCTGGCGGCCGATGAAGAACGGTTTGTGGAGCTTGACGTAGGCGGCGAAGCCCGCGCCGGCGGGGGAGATGTCGAACGGGCCCGCCAGCTCGTGGCCGTAGAGCGGCAGGCCCGCCTCGGTGCGGGTGCTGTCGCGCGCAGCCAGGCCGGCCGGCTGCAGCCCAAAGGGTTTGCCCGCTGCCAGCAGCGTCTCCCAGAACGCCACCGCCCGGTCGGGATGCACGAAGATCTCATACCCGACGTCCTCGCCCGTGTAGCCCGTGCGGGCGATCACCAGGTCGAAGCCCGCCAGCGTGCACTGGGTCACCCCGGTCTTGCGCACCCGGGCCAGATGGGCCCTCAGCCGGGGATCGTCGGTCAGGCTCTGCAGGATCTTCAGCGATGCCGGGCCTTGCAACGCCAGGTCAATTCGCATGTCGGGGCCGCTGGACGGGTCTTTCAGGTTCCGCAGGGTGCAAGGGCGGAGGACGCGCAGGTCGGGGCGCTCCCGGTCAATGAGCACCTCGCCGTTGTTGACCGCGTTCAGCCAGGCCCAATCCTTATCGGCGTTGGCCGCGTTGACCACGATCTGGAACCGCTCTGCCCCGCGGCGGTACACCAGCAGGTCGTCAATGACCTTGCCGTCTGCGTCCAGTAGATACGCGTAGAAGCTTTCGCCGGGCGCGTACCAGCGGACGTAGTTGGTCAAGACCAGGTCCAGGAACTCCGCAGCATGCGGGCCGCTGGCCTCGAAGACCCCCATGTGCGCCACGTCGAACAGGCCGGCAGCCTTGCGCACCGCGTTGTGTTCGTCCAGCACGCCCGTGTACCACACCGGCATCTCCCAGCCGGCGAAGGGGATGATGTGCCGGGTGTGCGCCTTGTGCCAGTCGTAGAGGGGGGTGCGCTGTAGAGACGTTGCATGCAACGTCTCTACAGGCCAGGCGAATTCGACCATCTGCGGCTTTTCGCGGACTTCAGCCAACGCTTGTTGGCCGATGAAGTACGGTTTGCGCAGCTCGAAGTGGCCGGGGTACGCGCGGTAGGCGTCGAGTGCGGATATGCCCAGAGTCGCGCTGCTAAGAGAGTGACCGGCTAACCCTGAAGGGGGCTGCAGCACAGCCTCGATTCCAGGGGCGATGGCGCGACATTGCTCGTCGGTGAGTTCCTCCACCACCAGCGGGCCCTCGACTTTGGCGAACAGGTCGGCCCGGTCGAAGAGGATGTAGCCGTCACCCAGGCCGCGCAGCCACGTCACCACCCGGTCGTGCGCCCCGGCAGTTGTGCGCACGAGGAAGCGATCGCGCCCCCACTTGTCCGCCGGCAGGCGCATGATCGCGGCTTCGGCCATAACGCGACCGTCCGGGTCCAGGATGAAGCCGAGCTGGTGTTCTCCGGGCTGCAGGCCGGCCACGTCGCTGGTGAGGATTTGCGCCAGGCCGGGGACCGCGCGCTCGCCGGAGACGAGCAAGGTTGAGGTTGAGCCGGTCTTAACCTCAGCCTTAGCCTCAAAGAAATGCGGATAGCCCGTCCCCCGATCCTTCGTTTCGGCCACGCCCCTGGCGGCCAGCGCCGCGACCTCGGCTTTGATCTCCTCGAAGACGTCCAGGTGGATCTTGCCGCGGGGCAGCTCGCCGGCCAGGCCGATGTAGCTGAACGGCTGGATGTTGGTGAGGGTCTTGTGGATCAGCCGGGCGATCTCGTCCATGTCTTCCGGGCCGAAGCCGCGCTGGGTGAGCCACGGCGTGCCCAGGCGGATGCCCATCGCCAGGCTGGTCATGGTATCGCCGGGGATGGTGTTCTTGTTGGCAACGATGCCGACCATGTCCAGGATGCGCACGGCGGGTTCCCCGCGTAAGGGCGCTCCGGTCTTGCTCTTGATGCTGTTCAGATCCAGCATGCAGAAGTGCGTGTCGGTGCCGCCGTAGGCCAGCTTGAGGCCGCGGCGCTGCAGGCCGTCCGCAAGTGCGGCTGCGTTCTCCTTGATGCGCCACATCATGCGCTTGAAGGGCTCGGTGGCCGCGATCTTGAACGCCACAGCCATGGCTGCGAACTTCTGCGTGTGCGGCCCCCCTTGCTCACCCGGGAAAACCGCCATGTCAATGCGCTGCGCCAGCTCCTCATCGGTGGTCATGATGATGGCCCCGCGCGGGCCGCACAAGGTCTTGTGGGTGGTGCAGGTGGTCACATCGGCAATGCCGACCGGGTTGGGGAACGCGCCCGCGGTCGCCATGCCGGCCGGGTGGCTGATGTCGGCCAGCAGCACGGCGCCTACCTCATCGGCGATCGCCCTGAAAGCCTCCCAGTCGGGCGCCCAGGTGTACGAGGTGAAGCCGGCGATGATCATCTTGGGCCGATGGCGCCGTGCCAGATCACGGATCTCGTCGTAGTCCAGCTTGCCGGTGCTTTTGCTGACGCCGTAAGAGACCACCCGGAAGCGCTTGCCCGAGAAGTTGAACTCGCTGCCGTGGGTCAGGTGTCCGCCCTGATACAGGTCCATGCCCATGACGGTGTCGCCGTCCCGGCAGAAGGTGTCGTAGACGGCCAGGTTCGCCGCAGCGCCGGAAAGGGGCTGTACATTGACGTAAATATGCTTATGATCCACGCGTTCGTTGGCGAAGATCATCGCCGCGCGACGTTGCGCTAACGTTTCAATAAAGTGGACATAATCCACACCCTTGTAGAAGCGGCGGTCGGCGTAGCGGCGATAGTAGGCGAGCTGGTGCGGGAAATCGAGCAGCAGCTCCTCCTCGTCGCGGGTCATGCGCAAGGGCGGATAGCCCTCCGCATAGATGTTGTTGAAGACCGATCCCAGCGCCTGGCGGACTGCCCTGGGCGCCATGGACTCCGAGGGGATCATGATGAGCTTGCGCGCCTGGCGCTCTTCCTCGAAGCCGATGATGGCGTCAATGTCGGGGTCAACCAGGCCGAGGTCAACGTTGAAGAAGGTGTTCCAGTATTCTCGGTCGGACATCGGTGTCTCTCCTTGAGCGGAGGTGTTGGTTGGCAAGAACCGGGACGGATTATAGCACGAGGCCAAAGGGAACGCCATGACGTGGCTCAGCAAAGCAGATCTTTGGAAGTGCCATGCGATTGGCCCGGGAAGGCCAAGGGCGTTATAATGGTCGTATATACGACACGCAGGCGACGGGGGGCGCTCCTATGATTCTGATCGGCACATCCGGGTTTTCCTACGCTGACTGGGTCGGCCCGTTTTACCCGCCGGGGCTGCCCCAGCGCGAGCAGTTGAGCTATTACGCGCGTGAGTTCCCCACCGTCGAGATCAACACCACCTATTACCGTATCCCCGATCCCCGCCTGGTGCAGGGTTGGGCGGCTCGGACTCCGGAACACTTTCTTTTCTCCGTGAAGGCGTATCAGGGCCTGACACATGAACGGGAAGAGCCTGACTTCTCGGGTTTCGTCGCGGGCATCAGGCCGCTGGTGGAGGCCGGCAAGCTGGCCTGCATCCTGGCCCAATTCCCCTATTCCTTTCACCCCACAGCGGAGAACCGGGACTACCTGCGCCGCTTGCGCGATGGCTTCGGCGACCTGCCCGCGGTGGTCGAGTTCCGACACGTCGGGTGGCTGCGCCGGGAGACCTTCGACTTGCTGCGGTCTCTGAAGCTGGGCTTCTGTTGTGTGGACGAGCCGCGCCTGCCGGGGCTGCTGCCGCCTACGGCCGTGGCCACCGGTCCCGTGGCGTACGTCCGCTTCCATGGCCGCAACGCGGCCAAATGGTTCCAGCACGAACACGCCTGGGAGCGCTACAACTACAGCTACTCAGCCGACGAGCTGCGCGAATGGGTGCCGAAGCTGCGCCAGCTCGACGCCGAGGCCGGGTTGACCCTGGTGTATTTCAACAACCACTACGTGGGCCAGGCCGTGCGCGGGGCGCGTGACCTGGGCCAGTTGCTGCTGATCCCGGACGGCCGTTGACTTCACAGCAGTTCAATCGTGTAATCTACCAGCTCAGCGTCCAGCCGCCAGCGGGCGACGCTCTCGGCCACTTGTTGCAACAGCCCGTAGACATAATCTTTGCTGGCCGAGACGGCGGCCACCGCCAGCACGGTGTGTCCCAGCTGGTCGTGGTCATCCACCTCGGCGACCGAGACGTTGAAGTCGTGCCGGATGCGCGCGACCAGCGGCTTGACGATGCCCCGTTTCTCCTTCAACGAGGTGATCCCGGGGATGTAGACTTCCAGGGTGAGCAATCCTACGGTTGGCATAATGGGCGAATCAGCGAATGGCGAATCAGCGAATGGCGAATCAGCGAATCAGCGAATGGCGAATCAGCGAATCGGCGAATCAGCGAATCAGCGAATGGCGAATCAGCGAATCAGCGAATGGCGAATCAGCGAATCAGCGAATGGCGAATCAGCGAATCTGAGGAATCTGGTTTGTCCTCGACTGCTGGTTTGTCCGCCAAGACGGTGGCGAGCGCGCGGGCGCGGCGGACGAATTCGCGTTCGGACTCGAAGGTGATGAGCTGTTCGGCTTCGGCCAGCGTGTCGGCCCAGCGCGGGGTGAAGCGGGCCTCGTCTGCCTCCGGGCTGTCGAAATGCGGTTCCCCGCGTTGGGCTTCGGTCAGGGACATGAGATAGTAGTGCTCGTGACGCAGCACGCGCAGCGCTTTTCCCGGCCAGTCGAATTCGTTGACGATCTCTCCCAGGTCGGCCATGACGGTGATGCCGCAGTATCCCGTTTCCTCGCACACTTCGCGCAACGCGGCCTGTTCGTCCGTTTCGTCCGGCTCCACATGCCCCTTGGGCAGGCGGATCTCGAAGACTGGCCGGCCGTCGCGCAAGACCCAGCGTTCGATCAGCAAAACGCGGCCGTGGCCGTCTAACACGACGCCACCAGCCGCACGGTACTCCAGGATTTCCATACCTTCACCCTTGCATTCTCTGTCGGCTCAGGCACGTCATACCCGGGCCGTCCATGCCGGGTTGGCGTAGCGTTCGCGCACAAGCTCAGCGGCCCAGGCACGCTCCTGGTCGGTGAGTTCGGCCGGGATCAGCTCGATCCCCAGCGTCTCGGCGATGCCCCGCATCAAAGCCGCCATTGCCTCGTCGTAGCTGATGGGCCGGCCTGTCAGCTCCTCGGCCGTGGCGGCATGGCTCTTCAACGATGCACGCAGCACATCCCGTTGCGCCTCGTCGGCAAGGGCCAGGCAATCCACCAGCCGGGTCAGGTCGCCCGTCAGAGGCAGCGAGCCGTGTTGCAGCACAGAGCGAGCGCGGCGCGCCTGCGCGCTGCCCAGGATCTTGCGGCCGGCGGCGACGATTTCGTACGCAGACGGCACCTCGAAGCACGCGGCAGAGACGTCCGGCCCGGCACGGGCGGCGCCGGGTGCCGGCTCAGCGCGGATGCCCAGCAAGCTCAGGCCCGCCACCAATCCTTCGCTGATGCGCAAGTAGCTGTCCAGCACCAGGCCGGCCATCAGCGGATGGTCGGACGCCGCGATCACGCTGTAGGTCAGCTCATCGGTGTGGAGGATCGCCCGTCCGCCGGTAGGCCGGCGCACCACCTGATATCCCCGGGCAGCGATCCGGGCCAGATCGAGGCTGGCAATGGGCTGGTTGCGCCCCAACGACACACACGGCGGCTCCCACGCATAGAACCGCAATGTAGGCAGCGCCAGGCCTTCGCCCACAGCCCGGCTGATCGCCTCGTCAATCGCCATGTTCTCCGCGCCCGTGGCCGGGCCGTGGCAAAGGAGACGGAAGGCAGACGGCGAATGGCGGATAGCGAACAGCGAATCTCGAATTTCGAATTCGTGACTCGCCGATTCGTGATTCGCCGATTCGTGACTCGCTGATTCGTGATTCGCTGATTCGTGATTCGCCGATTCGTGATTCGCCGATTCGTGATTCGCTAATTCGCTCATTCCCACAGCACGTACTTCCCGTCCTTCGCGAACAGCTCGCCGTCCACCCAGACCTCGGAGCCGCTGCGCAGATCACAGATCATGTCCCAATGGATGGCCGAGCGGTTTTGGGAGCCCGTCTCAGGATAGCCGGCACCGAACGCCATGTGAACGGTGCCGCCGATCTTCTCGTCGAACAGGATGTTCTTGATGAAACGCTGGATGCCGAAGTTGGTGCCGAAGGCGAACTCGCCCAGCCGACGCGCCCCTTCGTCCGCGTTGAGCATCTGGGTGAGGAATTCCTCGTTCTTGGCCGCCGTCCACTTGACCGCCACCCCGTCCTCGAACCAGACGCGCACATCGGTGACCTCGCGGCCCTGCAGCACTGCGGGATAGCTGAAGCGCACGTGGCCGTTGACTTTGGTCTCCTCCGGCCCGGTGAACACTTCGCCGTCGGGCATGTTCTTGTCCCCGCAGCAGTTGACGAAGCTGCGGCCGTTGATCCCCACGGTCAGATCGGTATCGGGCCCCACCAGATGGATCTCGCGCTTGCCGGCCAGCCAGTCCACCAGGAGTTGCTGCCGACGCGCGACCTCCTCCCATGCTGCTACCGGGTCGGGCTGGTCGCACAGGCACGCCCGATACACGAAGTCTTCGAAGTCGGCCAGCGACATCTCCGCGTCCTGCGCATACGCGTCCGTGGGGAACAGGGTCACGTTCCAGCGCAGGGAGCCGCTCGCGCTGCGGTCCATAAAGGTCTGGGTGATCTCCCGCATGGCGCTCTGTCGCGCGGCCTGTCGCGCCGGATCCACCCCCGACAGCTCACGGGTGTTGACCTGGCTGGCGATGCTCAGGCGGATGTCGAAGTTCTCCACCACGAATTTCGACACGGGCGGGACGTGTCGCAACTGTTCGTCGTTGGCGTGCTCGAAGAAGATGGGGCCGAGGCCGGGCAGGTCAATGAGCGGCGTCACGTGGGCCCCGCGCTGGATGAGCAAGCGGTACAACGCGTGGATCAAAGGCGTGGCGGCGGGCGTTGCGGTGATGAACACCTGGTCGCCGGGCTTGGCCTTAACCGAGTAGTCTACGATGATTCGGGCCAGGTTGGCGATACGTGGGTCTGTCATGATGATCCTTTCCTGTGATGATTAGCGGATGTCGGTTGAGAACGGCAATGCCGTCACCGTGGCGACGAACTCCTGTCCGTCTTGAACTACCTTCACCTGGGTGCCCGGCCGCGCCAGCTCGCGCGGGATCACGGCCAGGGCAATGGGCCGGCCCAGCCCAGGGGAGAAGACGACGCTGCCGATGAAGCCCCCGCGGCCCGGCCCTGCGATCGCCGCGCCGTCGCGCACGCGGCCCGCAGCAGCTTCGTCCAGGAGCAGGCCGACCAGGTTGCGCGTGACCTTGTCGTAGTTGACCTGGCGGGCGATCACTTCCTGGCCGGTGTAGCACCCTTTGGTGAAGCTGATGGCCGAAAGCAGACCGGTCTCCAGGGGAGTGACCTGTTCGCTGAGCTCGTGTCCCCAAGCCGGCAGCCCGGCCTCGACGCGTAGCACTTCCAGGACCTCAGGGGACAGTTCGACCGCAACTGTCTCCAGCGCGGCGCGAACTGCATCCGCCGCCGGACGCGGGGCAATGATGGTCCAGGCCTGCACCTCCAGTGACCCCCCGCGGTGCAGGGTAACGTTGCTTCCGCCCAGTGTTGCGCGGCCCCAGGGGGACAAACCGGGCTTCTCCGAGAAACCCGTCTCCTCCCCGATCACACCCGGCAGGGCAGAGGCCAGCCCGGAAAGGCGTTCTGCCGCCAACGGGCCGTATACCCCGAACTGCGCTGTCTCTGCGGAGAGGTCGGCCACGGTAACATCGTCCTGCCAGAAGATCATGCTGTTGAGATAGCGCGCCACCCCCGCGGCCTGGCCCGGGTGGGTCCGGACGTAGGCTTCTTCTTCGCCGGCGTAGACCGTCAACAGCGCCATGACGCGGCCGGTGGGGCTGGTCAATACCGTTGCTGTTCCCTGGCCGGGAGCCAGCCCGCGCAGGTCGTTGGTCGAGAGGCGGTGCAACAAGTCCAGCCGGTCACGGCCGCTCAGGCGCAGCCAGCCGCTGTCGCTGAGGTCGGCGAAGGCGCAGGTCGTGTGCGCTGCTCGATAGGCGTCGTAGTTTCTGCTTTGCATAACGGATTCTCTTTCTAGGCTGGTACGGTCGGCATTATAGCACCAACTGGAGGAGTTGATCAATTGCGCGGCGGAGCGGTTGCTGTTACAATTGGAGCATGCAGCGCACGGATCAGTGGCCGGGCCCGGCCGATGTGGCCTACTTCGAGGAGGCGCAAGCTGGCGCCTGGGGCGACATGTTGCGGGGCTTCTTGCGTTTTGCGTCTGTGCCGGTTCGCGGCCGGCTTCTGGATGTGGGCACCGGGCCGGGCTTGTTGCCGCGGCTGGCGCTGGCAGGGGGCGCAGCGATAGCAGTGGGTGTGGACGATTCGCTCCCGATGTTGCGTCGCGCACAAGAACTGGCTGCCGAGGAGCTCGAGGCCCCCGGCGTAGTGGGGTCAGTCCCCGACAACTGCGTCCCGGCGGTGCCGGCCTGGCTGTGCGCCGACGGGGGCCGTCTGCCCTTTGCCGCCGGAGCCTTCGACGCGGTCACAGCCACCAACCTGTTGTTCCTTCTGCCTGACCCGGCTGTGGGCTTTGCCGAGCTGGCACGGGTGGCCCGCCGTGGCGGCATCGTGGCCGTGCTCAATCCCACGGACGTCATGAGCCAGGCCGCGGCCGAGCGTTTTGCGGATCAGCGCGGTCTCGATGGGTTCGCCCGGTTCAGCTTCGTGAACTACGGCCGCCTGGCCGAGGCGCATCACCGGCTGAGCACGGCTGCCTGGATGGCGCTGGCCCAACGCGCCGGGCTGCACCATGTGCGCTCGGAGACGCGCGCGGGCGGGCTGGTGGCCTTCGTGCGCGGGGTGGCGGGGGGAGGAATCGGCGAATGAGCGAGTCGGCGAATCAGCGAACGGCGAGGACAAACCAGGTTTCTCCGAGAAACCTGGTTTGTCCTCGCCTGTTTGTCCTCGATTGTCCTCGACATCAACAGGTGATACTATGACAGATCGTCTTCTGAGCGGCAAACGGGTGCTGTTGGGGGTGACGGGCGGGATCGCGGCATATAAGGCGGCCGACCTGTGCAGCAAGCTGGTGCAGGCCGGCGCGGGGGTGGACGTGATCATGACCGAGGCCGCAACCCGTTTCGTCTCGCCCCTCACTTTCAGCGCGTTGAGCAACCGGCCGGCGCGTGTGGACATGTGGTCCTCTCCCGGCGGTGATCCCATCCCCCATGTGCAGATGGCAGCCGCGGCCGACCTGGTGATCGTCGCGCCTCTCAGCGCGAACACCCTGGCCAAGCTGGCGCTGGGGCTGGCCGATAACCTGCTGACCGCCACGTTGCTGGCGACCCCGATGGCGGACCTTTCTCCTGATCCCTCCTCTACTCAGGACGTAGAGGCCGCATCCTTATTCCGTCCCGAAGTCGGCAAGCAGGCAGATGCTGCGCCGGGAAGGGGCAAGAGGGAGGGTGGCGTCCCCTGGATCCTCGCACCGGCCATGGAATCGCATATGTGGACCAATCCGGCGACGCAGGCGCACGCGGCTGCGCTGCGCGCTCGGGGGGCGATCATCGTCGGGCCGGGGGAAGGCCGGCTGGCGTCGGGTGCCGTGGGCCCAGGCCGCATGGCTGAGCCAGCCGAGATCCTGGCTGTTGTCCGTCAAGTGTTGGCTCGGGGCGGTCCCCTGGCCGGCCGGCGGGTGTTGATCACCGCCGGCGGCACGCAGGAGCCGCTGGACCCGGTCCGCTACATCACCAACGCCTCGTCCGGCAAGATGGGCGTGGCGCTGGCCGAGGCCGCGCGCGACCTGGGCGCCAGGGTCGTCCTGGTCCATGCGCCGCTGGCCGTGCCGACGCCCTACGGCGTTGAGTGTGTGCCCGTGCGCACCGCCCGGCAGATGTGCGATGCGGTGCTGGCGCGGCTGGCCGAGACCGATGTGCTGATCGGCGCGGCGGCGGTGGCCGACTTCCGGCCGGCCGAGGCTGCAAGCCAGAAGATCAAGAAGACGCCGGGCCAGGAGGCGCTGAACATCGAGCTGGTGCGCAACCCCGACATCCTGGCCGAAGTGGCCGCGCGACGCGTCGAGAAGGCCAGGCCGGCAGTGGTCGTGGGTTTTGCCGCCGAGACCGAGGACCTGTTGGCCAACGCGGCCGCAAAGCTGGCGGCCAAGCGGCTGGATCTCATCGTGGCCAACGACGTCACGCGGCCCGGCAGCGGATTCGCCGCGGACGACAACGCGGTCATCCTGCTGTACCCCGACGGCCGGCACGAACCGTTGCCCCTGTTGCCCAAACGCGAAGTGGCACACGTGATCCTGGAAGCTGTGGGTCAGATTTTGTATTTCCGTCCGTAGGAGGGAGGAGTCATGGCTCGCATCAAACCTGCAGAAATCTTCGACCATTTCAACCAGCAGATGCGCGCTGCGCTGGATGAAGCAGTAAGTCGGGTCCTGCCCGAGGTCGAGGTTGACCGGCGTCAGCTTTACCTGGAGTTTCGACGTAGCCTGGCCGCGCGGCTGAAAACGTGGGAGAATGTGCCCGCGGTCGCAGTGGACGCGGATTGAGTGCGAGGACACTATGCCTGAACCCGTCATCCTGGAGGCCGTGCGTACCCCCTTCGGTCGCCGCGGCGGTGTTTTCCGTCACGTCAGGCCCGACCGTCTGCTCGCCCACACCTTGCAGGCGCTGGTTGAGCGGACCGGGATCGAGCCCGATATGATCGAGGACGTCATTGCCGGCGCGGTGACGCAAACCGGTGAACAGGGCGCCAACGTGGGCCGCCTGGCCGCGCTGCTGGCCGGCTTCCCGGTCCATGTGCCGGCGGTGACCCTCAATCGCATGTGCGGCTCAAGCCAGCAGGCCGTGCACTTCGCGGCCCAGGCGATCGCTGCCGGGGATGCCGCCTACGTGATCGCCTGCGGGGTGGAGAGCATGACCCGGGTGCCTATGTTCAGCGACATCGGCGGCGGTTTTGAGAAGCTGAACCCTGAACTGCTGGCCATGTACGAGCTGATCCATCAGGGCGAAAGTGCCGAGCGTGTTGCCGACCGGTGGGGGTTGACCCGGCAGGAGGTGGATGCCTTTGCCATGACCAGCCACCGACGGGCCAGCGCCGCAGCCAACGCCGGCTGGCACCGGGAGATCGTTCCCACCCCGGGCACAGCGCCTCCTGCCCCCGGATCGGCCACGGACCCGGGCGGCCCGGCCATCGTGGTCGTCCGGGACGAGGGCATTCGTGATGTGCTCGACCCGGCAAAGATCGCTGCGTTGCCCACCGTTTTCCGGCCCGCCGGCAACGGGGTGGTGACCGCTGCCAATTCCAGCCAGGTGTCGGACGGCGCCTGCGCGGCGCTGGTGGCCGATGCGGCACGGGCGCGCGCGGATGGATTCCGGCCGCGTTTTCGTTTCAGGGCGCGCGTGGCCGTGGGCGACGATCCGACCCTGCAGTTGATGGCAGTGATCCCGGCCACCCATAAGGCGTTGCAGCGCGCCGGCCTGTCCATCCGTGACCTGGATTGGATCGAGATCAACGAGGCTTTTGCCACCGTCGTGCTGGCCTGGGCACGTGCCTTTGAGCCCGACATGGCAAAGGTCAATCCCTGGGGCGGCGCAATTGCCCACGGCCATCCCCTGGGTGCAACGGGTGGCGGCTTGTTGGCAAAGATGCTGGTCGGGCTGGAAACCACCGGCGGGCAGTTCGGCCTGCAGGTGATGTGCATCGGTCACGGCATGGCAACCGCCACCGTGGTGGAGCGGATCGAGTGATATGAGCCAGTCTTTCTTACCCATGCAGGGCGTGCGGGTGGTTTCTCTGGCGGTCAACCTGCCCGGGCCGTTGACTGCGGCCCGCTACACCGAGCTGGGCGCGCAGGTGACCAAGGTGGTGCCGCCCACCGGCGACCCGCTGGCCTGGGTCAGCCCGGCGTGGCACGACGCGCTGCAAGCCGGCCAACAGGTGGAGGCGTTGGACTTGAAGAGCGCAGAGGGACAGGCGCGCATGGCCCAGCTACTGGCCGAGGCTGACGTGCTGCTCACAGCCGTCCGGCCGTCGGCGTTGGCGCGCCTGGGACTGGATTGGCCGAGCCTGGAGGCCCGTTACCCTCGGCTCTGCTACGTGGCCCTGGTCGGCTATCCGCCCCCGGACCAGGACCGGGCCGGCCACGATCTGACCTATCAGGCCTCTGCGGGTTTGCTGGAGCCGCCCCACTTTCCGCGGCTGCCGCTGGCGGACTACGCCGGCTCGGAACGTGCGGTGAGCGCAACCCTGGCGCTGTTGTGGCAGCGGGAACGCACCGGCCGCGGCGGCCAGGTTATGGTCTCGCTGGTGGAGGCGCTGGCGCCGTACGCGCACGCCGTGTGCTACGGCCTCTTTGCCCCGGGCACGCTGCTGGCCGGCGCATCCCCTTTGTATCACCTCTACCCCGCCAAAGAGGGTTGGGTGGCGCTGGCCTCCCTGGAACCGCATTTCCGGCAGCGGCTGGCGGCCGGGCTGGGGTTGCGCGACTTGAGCTACGAGACCCTGGCCGAGGCTTTTCGCAGCCGCACGGCAGCCGAGTGGGACGCCTGGGGCAAGGAGCACGATGTCCCTCTGGCGGCCGTGCGCGATCCGAGGTGTCCGTAGAGGGACGCGGGGAGGGGGAGACGCGGAGAGGCGGAGACGCGGGGAGGGGGAGACGCGGAGATATGATGGACTCGATGTATTTTTGGTGGCAAACGGGGATCATCTATCAGATTTATCCCCGTTCTTTTCAGGACAGCAACGGCGACGGTGTCGGCGACCTGCGCGGCATTTTGTCCCGGCTGGACTATGTACAAAGCCTGGGGGTGAAAGCCATCTGGCTGTCCCCCATCTATCCGTCGCCTATGCACGATTTCGGCTACGATGTGGCGGATTATTGCGACATCCATCCGCTGTTCGGCACCATGGCCGACTTCGACGCGTTGCTGGCCGACGTGCACCGCCGCGGCATGAAGCTGATCCTGGACCTGGTGCCCAACCATACCTCGGACGAACACCCCTGGTTCATCGAGAGCCGCAGCAGCCGGGACAACCCGAAGCGCGACTGGTACATCTGGCGCGATCCCGCGCCTGATGGCGGCCCGCCCAACAACTGGCTCAGCTTTTTCGGCGGCCCGGCCTGGACTTTCGACTCGCGCACGGGCCAGTACTACCTGCATCAGTTTGTCAAGCAGCAGCCCGAGCTGAACTACCGCAACCCGGCCGTCCTGGCGGCCATGCTGGACAACATGCGCTTCTGGCTCGACAAGGGGGTGGACGGCTTTCGGGTGGATGTGATCTGGCTGATGATGAAAGACGCCCTCTTCCGGGACGAGCCGCCCAACCCACACTGGGACGGCGTCAACCCCCACAACAGCCTGTTGCACATCTACACGGCCAATTTGCCCGAGGTGCACGACCTGATCCGGGCCATGCGACGGGTGCTGGATGAGTACGATCAGCGCATGATGGTGGGGGAGATCTATCTGCCCAACGACGAGCTGGTCAAGTACTACGGCGAAGCCCTGGATGAGTGCCATCTGCCGTTCAACTTTCAGTTGATCCGGGCGCCGTGGGATGCCGTGGCCGTGCGCCGGCTGGTAGACGCCTACGAAGCCGTGTTGCCCCGGGGCGGCTGGCCCAACTGGGTGCTGGGCAACCATGATCAGCATCGCCTGGCCACGCGCGTCGGCGTGGAGCAGGCCCGGGTGGCCAATATGTTGCTCTTGACGTTGCGCGGAACCCCTACCTGCTACTACGGGGACGAGATCGGCATGGTAGATGTGCCGATCCCGCCCGACAAGATTCAGGATCCGCCGGCCGTCAACCAGCCGGAGATCGCGCACATCGTCGGCCGCGATCCCGAGCGCACCCCCATGCAGTGGGACGATTCCCCCAACGCCGGCTTCACTGTCCCAGGGGTGGAGCCCTGGCTGCCGGTGGCGCCCGATTACCGGACGCGCAACGTCGCCGTCCAGGAGCGAGATCCGGCCTCCATGCTCAATTTCTTCCGCAGCCTGGCCGCGTTGCGCAACGCCGAACCCGCGCTTCACGTCGGCGCCTATCGCTCTGTGGACGCGGGTTCCGAGGCGGTGTTCGCCTATTTGCGGGAGCACCGGCCCACGCGGTTCCTGATCGTCCTCAACTTCAGCGACCAGGGCTGCGAGCTGGATTTGTCGGCTGTAGCCCCTGCCGGGGAGATCGTCCTGTCCACGGGCATGAACCGGAGCGGGGCCGTGGATTTGGCCGCGCTGGAGCTGGCGGCGAACGAGGGGTTGGTGGTACGCTGCCGCGATTAGGCGGCCTGGTTTGACAGGGAGGAACTATGGCTATCAACGACACGATCACTGCAGTTCCCGGCATTCGTGTGGGCCATGCCACCGACGAGGTCGGCCTGACCGGCTGCACCGTAGTCCTTTGCACGGGGGGCGCGGTGGGCGGCGTGGACCAGCGCGGAGGCGCGCCCGGCACGCGGGAGACCGACCTGTTGCGGCCGATGCATCGGGTAGAGCGGGTCCACGGCGTGGTGCTGGCCGGCGGCAGCGCGTTCGGCCTTGCGGCCGCAGACGGCGTGATGCGTTATCTGGCCGAGCGGGGGATCGGCTATAAGGCCGGGCCGGTCAAAGTGCCCATCGTGCCGGCCGCGATCTTGTTCGATCTGGCAGTGGGCAGCTCTGACGCGCGGCCCGACGCCGAGATGGGCTATCAGGCCTGCCTGGCAGCATCTGCTGCGCCTGTAGCGCAAGGCAACGTCGGTGCCGGGACGGGCTGCAGCGCGGGCAAGGTTCTGGGCGCGCGACAGGCCACCAAGACGGGCATCGGCAGCGCGGCGATGGAGCTGGGGGGTGGGCTGGTAATCGGCGCCCTGATCGCGGTCAACCCCGTGGGCGATGTGGTGGACGAGCAGGGCCGGATCATCGCCGGCACGCGGCCGCGGCGAGGCTCCGGCTTCGCCGACAGCCTGGCGTTGCTCCGCAGCTTCACCGGCCGGCTGGCGTTGCGTATGGCCGGCGCCACGGTGATCGGCGTGGTGGCCACCAACGCCCGGCTGACCAAGGAGCAGGCCAATAAGGTGGCCCAGATGGCGCAGGACGGCGTGGCCAGGACCATCCGGCCCGCCCACACGATTTTCGACGGCGACACGATTTTCGCCCTGGCGACCGGCAAAGTGCGCGCCAGCCCCACCCTGGTGGGCGCATACGCGGCCGAAGTGGTAGCGCGCGCCATTCTTGCCTCCGTGCGGCACGCTGTCGCCGCCGGTGGCCTGCCGTGCGGTGCAGATGTGACCGGCTAGTGCAATCGCTTTCCGTTTTGACATGCCTAACAGGCCCGTGTTACCATTCATTCGCCATTCGTGATTCGTGATTCGTGATTCATGATTCGCCATTCGTGATTCGTGATTCGTGATTCGCCATTCGCAGTTCCATGTCCGACAGAATACTGATCGTTGAAGATGAACCTTCGTTACTGGAGACGCTGGCGCTGAACCTGCGCGCCGGCGGCTACGACGTTGTCACGGCCTCGGACGGCGCAAGTGCGCTGGAGGTGGCGCGCGCCGCATCGCCCGACCTGGTGATCCTCGATCTGATGCTGCCAGAGCTGGACGGCCTCACGGTGTGTCGCAGCCTGCGTCAGGCGTCCGATGTGCCCATCTTGATCCTCACTGCCCGCACAGGTGAGCTGGACAAGATCATCGGCCTCGAAAGCGGCGCGGATGACTACCTGACCAAACCTTTCAGCCTGGGCGAGTTGCAGGCGCGCATCCGCGCGTTGTTGCGCCGGGCCGGCCCTCGCCGCCTCGGTGACGAGCTGCGCGCGGGCGACCTGACCCTGAACCTGGTGAGCCGCCGCGCGTTTTTGGGCGACCGGGAGTTGGTGCTCAGCCCCAAGGAGTTCAGCCTGTTGGCCGAGCTGGTGCGGCATCAAGGGGCCGTCCTCTCGCGCGATCTGTTGTTGACCCGGGTGTGGGGCTACGACTACTATGGGGACAGCCGCACAGTAGATGTGCATGTGCGTTGGCTGCGCGAAAAGATCGAACCGAACCCCTCTCAGCCGACGCGCATCACCACGGTGCGCGGGATAGGTTACCGCTTCGAGGGGTAGTCCGGCGCTGAACGATCGTGACCCAGCTCGATTCCGTTCTGGTCTTCTTCCTCGTCGTCGCCGTCGCCCTGGCCGCGCTGTTCTACGTCCGCCTCCGACGGGCGAACGCCCGCGCCGATCGCAGCTATGCCGATCGTGCCGAGGCCGTTGCCGAGCGGGATGCGCTCACAGAAGCCTTGCAGCGCGAACGGCAGTATCTGGCCGCTTTGGGGGAATCCAGCAACGATGCCCTGCTGCTCCTGGACGAAAACCGACAGATCGTGTGGGGCAACCGCGTGGCCTGGGAGTGGTTCAGCGATGGCCAGCCTGCCCTGGGGCAGACCTTCATCGCTTTGGTCCGGGATTACGAGTTGAACCAGGCTGTCGCCGACGCAGTGGCCGGCCACCGTTCCATGGTGCGCCAGACCGCGCTGGGGGGGCGCACGTTGCGCATCTGGGCCACCCCGGTGGAGGAATTCGGCGGTGCTGCGGTCGCCATCGAAGATGTCAGTGAGCTCCAGCGTTTAGGGCGCGCCCGCCGCGACTTCGTCGCCAACATCTCCCACGAGTTACGCACCCCCCTGGCCAACATTGACCTGGCTGCGCAGACCCTGCGCGCCAACTCCGCCGACCCCGCGCTGGTCCGCCGCATGCTCGACCAGATCCAGGCCCAGGTCCAGCTCCTCAGCCAGCTCAGCCGCGAGATGATGGAGCTGGCGCAGATCGAGTCAGGGCAGGTGTTGTTGCGACTGGTGCCCACCGAGGTAGCCAGCGTCGTCCGCAGCAGCGTCTCGCACCTCCTGCCCCAGGCCGCTATGAAGAGCCAGCATCTCTCTGTGTGGGTGCCTGACGGGTTGACGGCGTTGATTGACGAAGAACAGATCAGCCGCGTGATCGGCAATCTGGTGCACAACGCCATTAAGTTCACGCCTGAGGGCGGCATCATCAGCATCTCGGCCCAGGCTGCGGGCGAAGACGTGCAGGTCTGCGTGTCCGACTCCGGCCCGGGCATCCCCAAAGACGAGCAGGCCCGCATCTTTGAACGGTTTTACAAGGCCGATCGGGCCCGCAGCAAGGGCGGCACCGGCCTGGGCCTGGCCATTGCCCGCCACATCGTCGAGGGGCACGGCGGCCGCATCTGGGTGGAGAGCACCCCTGGCCACGGCGCCACCTTCTGCTTCACCGTCCCCAAAGCCTGATTTCTGCGCCCAGTCCCTCGTTGTATTGTAAAGAAATCTTTACAGAGATTTCGCGACGTCTTAATCGTCAGTTGAGGATGAATTAAAGCTGTTGTGGCAGTCTTACTCCGGTTCATTTCTATTCCACAAGAAGACACGGAGGAGACATGCGTTCCAGGTTGTTCGTTCTGCTGTTGGTTTTGACGTTTGCTGTCGCGGCCTGTGGCGGTCAGGCCACCCCGGCCCCACAACCGACAACGACCCCTGTAGCTCAGGCTCAGCCTACCAGCGCGCCTGAGCCGACCAAGGCCCCTGAGCCGACCAAGGCTCCTGAGCCGACCAAGGCCCCCGAGGCGACCAAGGCTCCTGAGCCGACCAAGGCTCCTGAGCCGACCAAGGCCCCGGACAAACCTGCCGTGGCCGGGATCGTGCTACCGGAGGTGAATCCGCTGACGGTGCGCGGGGACATCATCACGGCGGGGAGCTCGACGGTGTTTCCGTTGACGGAGGCGGTTGCGGAGCGGTTCCGGGACGAGGGGTACAGCGGGAACATCACGATAGACTCGATTGGTACGGGTGCTGGTTTTGAGCGGTTCTGCAAGGCGGGCGAGACGGACATATCGAACGCCAGTCGAGCGATCAAGGAGAGTGAGCGGGAGAGCTGTCGTGCGATTGGGCGAGAGCCGATCGAGTTTCGGGTGGGGACAGATGCGCTGGCGGTGGTAGTGAATCCGGCGAACGACTGGATTGGGAAAGAGGGTGTGACGTTGGCGGAGCTGGCGAAGCTGTTCTCGAAGGATGCGGTGAACTGGTCGGACGTGAATGCGGCGTGGCCGGCGCAACCGATCAAGCGGTTTGCGCCTGGGACGGACAGTGGGACGTTCGACTACTTCATCGAGGCGGTGATGGATCCGGCGTACGAGAAGAAGGGGAAGGAGCCGTTCCTGGCGGCCAAGAACCTGCAGTTGAGCGAGGATGACAATGTGTTGGTGCAGGGGGTGGCCGGGGACAAGTATGCGATCGGGTACTTTGGGTTTGCGTACTATGTGGAGAACCAGGGCAAGCTGAAGGATGTGGCGATCGAGGGGGTGGCGCCGACGCAGGAGAACGTGGACGCAGGGAAGTACAAGCTGGCGCGGCCGCTGTTCATCTACTCGGATGCCAAGATCATGAAAGAAAAACCGCAGGTGGCTGCGTTCATCAACTTCTACCTGACCAACGTGAACGAGGTGATCAAGCAGGTCGGTTACTTCCCGGCGCCGGCTGCAGCCCTGGAGCAGTCCAAACAGGCCTGGCTGGAGGCGACCGGAGGGGTGTTGCCGGCCGGCAGCGCTCCCGCAGCAGTGGCCGCCGTGAAATTGCCGGAGGTGAATCCGCTGACGGTACGTGGGGACATCATCACGGCGGGGAGCTCGACGGTGTTTCCGTTGACGGAGGCGGTTGCGGAGCGGTTCCGGGACGAGGGGTACAGCGGGAACATCACGATAGACTCGATTGGTACGGGTGCTGGTTTTGAGCGGTTCTGCAAGGCGGGCGAGACGGACATATCGAACGCCAGTCGAGCGATCAAGGAGAGTGAGCGGGAGAGCTGTCGTGCGATTGGGCGAGAGCCGATCGAGTTTCGGGTGGGGACAGATGCGCTGGCGGTGGTAGTGAATCCGGCGAACGACTGGATTGGGAAAGAGGGTGTGACGTTGGCGGAGCTGGCGAAGCTGTTCTCGAAGGATGCGGTGAACTGGTCGGACGTGAATGCGGCGTGGCCGGCGCAACCGATCAAGCGGTTTGCGCCTGGGACGGACAGTGGGACGTTCGACTACTTCATCGAGGCGGTGATGGATCCGGCGTACGAGAAGAAGGGGAAGGAGCCGTTCCTGGCGGCCAAGAACCTGCAGTTGAGCGAGGATGACAATGTGTTGGTGCAGGGGGTGGCCGGGGACAAGTATGCGATCGGGTACTTTGGGTTTGCGTACTATGTGGAGAACCAGGGCAAGCTGAAGGATGTGGCGATCGAGGGGGTGGCGCCGACGCAGGAGAACGTGGACGCAGGGAAGTACAAGCTGGCGCGGCCGCTGTTCATCTACTCGGATGCCAAGATCATGAAAGAAAAACCGCAGGTGGCTGCGTTCATCAACTTCTACCTGACCAACGTGAACGAGGTGATCAAGCAGGTCGGTTACTTCCCGGCGCCGGCTGCAATCCTGGAGCAGGCCAAGCAGGCCTGGCTGGAGGCGATGAAGTAAGGCCACAACTTCCTGGAGGCCAAGTCCACGGAGGTGGACTTTGTAGAGGTAGCTGCGGTTTCCAACCGCCGAAACAGGGGTGCCTCTTGATCCCGGCGACTGGAAGTCACGGCTACCGTTGCGAAGTCGGCCTGCGCCGACTGGAGGTGAGCTACTTCGTAGTAACGACTTCAGTCGTTCCTCTGCGGACGACTGAAGTCGTTATTACCAAGAAGCCGGTGGCTGAAGCCGACGGGTTTCAACCCCCGGCAGTCTGTTGACTGACTGACAATGAAGGGTCACAAGATGGGAGAAAAAACACGCGTTTTGTTCCTTTGCACCGGCAATTCGGCCCGCAGCCAGATGGCGGAGGCATTTCTCCGCAAGCACGGCGGCGACCGTTTCGAGGCACACAGCGCCGGGCTTGAACCCAAGGGGATCAACCCCTATACGCGACGCGTCCTGGAAGAAGTCGGCATTGATATGGCCGGGCAAAGTTCCAAGGATCTCAGCACCTACCTGGGCAAGGTGCATTTCGGGTATCTGATCACGGTCTGCAGCAACGCCCAGGAACGGTGTCCCGTGTTCCCCGGCGTAGGCGTCCGCCTGCACTGGCCCTTTGAGGATCCGGCTGCGGTAGCGGGTACCGACGAGGAAAAGCTCGCCAAGTTTCGCGAAGTGCGCGACCAGATCGAAGCGCGCATCCTGAAGTGGCTGTCAGAGGAGTGCCATGCATAAAGAGGTTGCCATCCCTGCATCTACTGCCGGCTTGCTGGATGAAGCGGAAAACGCGCTGGACCTGCGCAAACGGTGGCGTACTCGGGAAGTCTTGATCCAGGGCTTTCTGTTCTTTTGCGGGGTCGTCTCCATTTTCACCACCCTTGGCATTGTGGTCGTCTTGTTCCGAGAGGCCCTCCACTTCTTTGCGTCCCCAGAGGTAGACCTGGTTGAGTTTTTCACGGCCCCGGCCTGGCAACCGGTGATCGGCCGGTTCGGCATCTTCCCATTGCTCAACGCCACCTTGTTGTCGAGCCTGATCGCCATGCTGGTGGCGTTGCCGGTTGGCCTGGGGATTGCGATCTATCTCAGCGAGTACGCTTCCCCACGGGCGCGTGGCATCCTGAAGCCGATCCTGGAGGTGCTGGCCGGCATCCCCACGGTGGTCTACGGCTATTTTGCCCTCAACTTCATGACCCCGATCTTGCGGGGCGTCATCGGCCGGGATGTCGTCGAGATTTTCAACCTGGCTTCGGCGGGTATCGTGATCGGCATTCTCATCTTGCCGCTGGTGGCCTCCATGAGCGAAGACGCGTTGAGCGCGGTGCCGCTTGCGTTGCGGGAGGCCTCCTACGGCATCGGTGCAACGCGGCTGGAGACTGCGTTGCGGGTCGTGGTTCCGGCCGCGCTGTCGGGGCTGGGTGCTGCCTTCATCGTGGCCATCTCGCGCGCGGTGGGCGAGACGATGGTGGTGGCTATCGCGGCCGGTGCAGGGCCGCGTAACTTCGACACCTGGGCCGATGCCTTGCGCGGCCTGGCGGTGTTCAACCCGTTCAAGGCGGGCGAGACCATGACCGGCCATATCGTGCGCATCAGTGGCGGCGATCTCAGCTACGACTCCATTGATTACAACAGCATCTTCGCTATTGCGCTGGTGTTGTTCGTTATGACGCTGATCCTGAACATCATCAGCCAACGGATCGTGCGTCGGTTTCGGGAGCGATACTGATGGCTTTTGACAGAAACTTGATCACCGGGGCGTACCCCGAGGGCGCTCAGCTCCAGCAGTTCGTCACGCGGCGTCAGCGGGCGGGACAGATCTGGCGCACCCTTTTCCTGGCAGCCACGATGATAGGCATCATTGCCCTGGCGGCGTTGCTCTACAACGTGATCACCGAGTCCTTCGGTTTTGTGGCCTACCAGAACGAAATTGACCCGGATGACTTGTTGCTGGAGTACTACAAGAATCAGATGTTGGAGGCGCCGCGCAAGGTGGCCAGCGAAGACGATGAGGAGCTGGTCGAAGGGCTGCGCAGACAGCCTATGGCGATCGGCTTTTTCGGCTACTCGTATTACGCCAGGCATCGAGACGACCTGCGGTTGATCAGCGTGGATGGCGTGTTGCCCCAGGCGGACACGGTCGCTTCCGGCCAGTATCCCCTGGTGCGGCCGCTCTATATTTACACCTCGGCCAGCGTCTTGCGGGAAAAGCCACAGGTCGCAGCCTTCATCCGCTTCTATCTCGGCGAAGCACAGGACGCTTTGGCGCGTGTGGGGTACTTCCCGCCGCCTTCCGGTACGCTTGCCGACGGCCTGCAAACCCTGCAGCGCGCCACGGGCCTTGCCCCTGATGCCGTGCCGTCTCCCTCGGCGACGGTGGGGGATATCGTGGCAGCCGGCAGTTCCACCGTGGCGCCGTTGACCGCCCAGGTTGCCGAGGACTTCAAGGCGGCCGGTTTTCCCGGTAACGTGGATGTGCAGATCATGGGCACCGGCGCGGGGTTCAAGGCATTCTGTGCCGGCGAGGCCGACCTGGCCAACGCCAGCCGGCGTCGCACCCGTGAGGAAATCCTGGCCTGTCGCGCGGCCGGCCGGGAGCTGATCGAGTTTCGTGTGGGCACCGACGGCCTGGCGATCGTCACCAGCAGCAGCAACCCGTTCTTGCAGGAGGTGACGCGCGAACAACTGCAGGCTATTTTCACCACGGCCGATCGCTGGTCGGACCTGAACCCGGACTGGCCTGCCAGGTCCATTCTGCGCTTCATCCCCGGCGCGGCCAGCGGCACCCTCGACTTCTTTGTCAGCAGCGTTTTCCCCAGTGAGCTGGACCAGGTGCCTCAGCCCGATCAGGTGGCGATCCTGCGCTCCAAGGTCTCGGCCGGCCGTGCCCGTGCCCTGGATGCGCAAAAGCCGCTGGCCGAGCGGTCGCAACAGGAAATGGCGGAGTTGTTGCTCGCCGAGGTGGTGAAGCCGAAGATCGCAGCCACCTGGACGCTGGTCGAGTCGGTCTTCAACCGCAACGAAATCGAAGAACAGGTCCTGATGATCCCCAATGCCGAGCTGACCTTCCGCAGTTGGGTTACGCGCAGCTTCCTCGTTTCCCCCCAGTCGTCCAAGCCGGAGCTGGCAGGCGTGCGCACGGCGATCCTGGGTTCCATCTGGGTGACGCTCATCGCGTTCCTTTTCTCGGTACCGCTGGGGGTCGGCGCAGCCATCTACCTGGAGGAGTACGGCGGACAAAGCCGGGTCGCGCAGATCATCGAGACCAACATCAACAACCTGGCCGGCGTGCCCTCCATCATCTACGGCATGTTGGGGCTGGCCGTCTTCGTGCGCGTGATGGAGCCGATCACCAGCGGCAAGCTGTTGGGACTGGTAGATCCCACCACGGCCAACGGCCGCACGGTGCTTTCCGCGGGACTGACCCTGGGCTTGCTGATCCTGCCGCTGGTGATCATCAACGCGCGCGAGGCGATCCGCGCAGTGCCCAACGCGCTGCGTGAAGCGGGCTACGGCCTGGGCGCGACCAAATGGCAGGTGATTTCGGCCCACGTGTTGCCCAACGCCATTCCGGGTATTCTCACCGGTGTGATCCTGGCGGTATCGCGCGCGTTGGGTGAGACCGCGCCGCTGGTTGTGGTGGGCGCCTCGACCTTCATCGTCGTTGATCCCAACAGCCCGTTCTCGAAGTTCACCACGCTGCCCATCCAGATCTACCAGTGGACTGCGCGGCCACAGCCCGAGTTTCAACACCTGGCCGCTGCGGCCATCCTGGTCTTGCTCGCCTTGTTGATTACCATGAATGCAACAGCCGTGTTGTTGCGTAACCGCTACAGTCGGAGTTATTAGCGATGATCCCTTCCTACTTTTCCAACCGGGTTGACGTTGCCCGCGGCAGCCAGACGCAATACGCGTTGACTGTGGAAAACCTGAACGTTTACTACGGAAAGTTTCACGCAGTCCGCGACGTGAGCCTGAACATCCAGTCCCGCCGGATCACGGCGTTGATCGGCCCTTCCGGCTGCGGCAAGAGCACCGTCCTTCGCTGCTTCAACCGGATGAACGATCTGATCCCCACGGCGCGCGTCCAGGGCAAAGTGCTGTTCCGCGGCAAAGACCTTTATGCGCCTGATGTGGATGCCGTGGAAGTGCGCCGTCGCATCGGCATGGTGTTCCAGAAGCCGAACCCCTTCCCCAAGAGCATTTACGAGAACGTGGCATGGGGGGCCCGGATCAACGGTTTTCGGGGTAACATGGACGACCTGGTGGAGCAGTCGCTGCGCGCGGCCGCGCTTTGGGACGAGGTGAAGGGCAAGCTAAAGCAGAGCGGCTATTCCCTCTCCGGCGGCCAACAACAGCGCCTGTGTATCGCCCGGGCCATCGCCACCAGGCCGGATATCATCCTGATGGATGAGCCGTGCTCTGCGCTGGACCCCATCGCCACTTTGAAGATCGAGGACTTGATGCGTGACCTGGCGGTGAACTATACCATCATCATCGTCACCCACAACATGCAGCAGGCCGCGCGCGTGTCCGACTACACGGCGTTCTTCAACATGGGCGAAGATCGCGCCGGCTATCTCGTAGAATACGGCCCGACCAACGAACTGTTTACCAACCCGAAGAACAAGCTCACGGAAGACTATATCACCGGCCGCTTCGGATGATGCGAGCGATAGACGGAGAGAAGAAGATGACCCCTGTAGTGCGGTTTCATTTTGAGCAGGCCCTGGCCCAGTTGAACGAGGACGTCCTGGCGTTGGGCAGCCGGGCGCGTCGAGAAGCGTCCGCCGGCCTGCAGTCGTTTCTGGAGCGGGACGCCGAACTGGCGGCCGAGGTGATCGCCGGTGATACCCTGACCAATGAACTTCGTTATCGGATTGAGAAGCGTTGTTACGCCCTGCTGGCAACCGAGCAGCCGGTGGCCAGCGACCTGCGCACCATCGTGGCCGTCCTCAGCATCGTCGGCGAGCTGGAACGCATCGGCGATCACGGCAAGCGGATAGCCTGGCTCGGCCGGCGCATGTCGGCCGACGCGCCCCCGATACCCGGCGATGGCCTTAGCCAGATGGGCCAGGCTGCGCTGACGATGCTGGACCGGGCGTTGCAGGCCTTTGCACGGCGGGATGTGGCGCTGGCGCGCGAGGTGTGCGCGGCCGATGACCACGTGGACGCCCTGTACAAACAGACGTTCAACGTCACTTTGAGCTACATGCTGGAGAGCCCCCGCGCCATCAGCACCGGCACCTACACGATCCAGGTGGGGCACGAGCTGGAACGCGTGGCCGACCGCGCCACCAACATCGCAGAGCGCGTGATCTATATCCAGACAGGCGACTTGATCGAGTTGAACGTTTGACGCTTCAGTTGGGCCTCGCAAAGTTATGAAAGACGACGTAGTTGACAGCCCCTCCAAACAGTTGTTTAATGTGACAACGATTGATCTACGTCGTCACAGGTGAGATTCTGGACCTCAACGTCTGACAGGCGCTGCGGCCTGCGCGGCGCCTGCAATATCCTCTTTGCGAGGCAAAGACTGTTTCATGGAACTCTTGCTTACATTCCTGATGTTTTCCCCGCTGGCCGCCGTGCTCTGGTTAGTTAACCTTTCGTGGCGCAAGCGCATCGAGGGCGAACTGCAATCCGAGCGGCTGTTGAAGTTCCTGGGCTACGGGTTGTTGGCCGCGCTGTTCGGCGGGTTGATCCTTCTGGGCTTGCTGCTCCAGGCGGCCGGCCTGGTGATGGGTCTGGATCCTGTGGCGGCCGAGGTAGCCCTGCCCCCCGGTTTTTCGCCTGACGTGTTGCCGCGCCTGGCGCTGGGGTTCTGGGTGCCTTCGATCTTCGGCCTGCTGATGTTGTTGCGGGCCCCGCGGCGTCTGGTCGCCCGCTTTACCTCCGTTGACCCGACCAATCCGGTGCACGCGGTCGCGCTGTCCATGTCTTTCCTGGTGCTGGTCAACCTCTTCGTCACCCTGGGGCTGGGCCTCAAGAACCTGGCGGAAATGATGGAGACCAGTCAGGCGGCGGGAACCGAGACGAACCTGGCCGCGTCTCTGTGGGCGCAAAACATCGTCTTCTTGTTGGTCTCCTTCGTGGGGGTGGGGTGGCTGGCGCGGCGGACGTTCAAAGGCACGCTGAACCGCCTGGGGCTGGTTGTTCCCACGTTGCCGCAGGCGGTTATCGGCCTTCTGGCCGGGATATTGATGGCGCCGGCGATCATCCTGTTGGAATACGGGGCCAGCAAGCTCGGCCTGGGCGCCGATCCTGATGTGCAGCGGTTGACCGAGCAGTTGATCGGGCCGCTGACCCTATCCATCCCGGGCATTTTGACGTTGGGCCTGGCGGCCGCGATCGGCGAGGAGAGCATATTTCGCGGCGCGTTGCAGCCGCGTTTCGGCCTGCTGCTGACTACCTTGCTGTTTGCGCTTTTGCACAGCCAGTATGGCTTCAGCTTTTCCACGGCTGCGGTCTTCCTGGTGGGGCTGGTGTTGGGGGTGTTGCGCTTGCGGGCCAACACAACCACCGCCATGATCACCCACGCCGTCTACAACATGTCGCTGGGGCTGATCGCGTACCTGGGGTTGTTGCAGGATCTTTAGAAGTAGAGGACGGCTGGTACCGTTGGGTAGGTCCGCCTGCGGGTCTACGCCGCAGGCGGACGGGAAATCCTAGAACAACACCGACGCCAGTTTCATCCGGTATTCGCGCGTGAGCGGGTGCTCATCCCCCAGCAGCGCAAAGATGGCCAGCATGGCCTGCCGCGGCTCGCCGTTCCGATAGCGCTTGTCTCGTCGCAAAACATCCAGCAGCGCGTCCAGGGCCTCGCGCAGGTTGCCGGCCGTAATGCCCTGAGCCGCCCGCTGGTACAGCGTCGCCATCTCGCCCCCGCCGTTGATGTCCGATGGCGCCAGGGTCAAAAACACTGCCAGGGGCAGCAGGGTGTGCGCCACTGCGGCTTCCGGCCCATCGGTGATTCCCTCCAGCAGTTGGCGCGCCGGTTGGCCCTTGCCCTGTGCCAGAAGCGCCTTGGCCAGCCCCAGGTTGAGGGCCGGCTGGTTGCCGTTGCCTGCCCCCAGGCGGCGATAGGCAGCTTCGGCCTCGACGTAGCGGCCCTCTGCCAGCAGCGCTTCCGGGTCTGGTCCTTGTGCCGTAACGGGACGGCCAATCCCCAACCGCTGGAGAAACTGCCGCACTTGCGGTTCGGGCTGTGCGCCCACGAATTCGCCCACTACCCTGCCATCGCGAAAAGCTTTCACCGCCGGGATGCCCTGGATGCCGAACTGCATCGCCAGGCGCTGGTTCTCATCGGTGTTCACCTTGGCCAGGATGAAGCCGCCGTTGAACTCTCGGGCCAGCTTCTCCAACACCGGCCCCAACATGCGGCACGGGCCGCACCACGGCGCCCAGAAGTCTACCACCACAGGCACCTGTCGCGAACGGGCAATGACTTCAGTCTGAAAATTCGCCTCGGAAACTTCGATCACGAATTGCCCTGCACTCATTTCACTTTCCTCTCAACTGGTCTCGGCTCTTTCGATGCAAAACAGCTTTGCACGTTACGCAAGACAGTATAATCGAAGGTCCGCTTCACGTCCAAAAACCGTTGGGGCTTTTTTCCCTGATTTCAACGGCAGGCGTGGCCCCGCATCCCTGCTCCTTGACCGCGCGAAAGTTGGCCATATCCCACAGGTGGGTATAAACTTATGGCCAGACGATAGATCACTCTGTGAGGACGGTCAGCATGTTGCAGCATCAGCAGCGCACAGCCGAGGGCATCCTGTTCACCGATCAGTATCAGCTCACCATGGCCCAGCTCTATTTCCGCGCGGGCTTGCACGAGCGACAGGCCCGGTTCGAGCACTTCTTCCGGCGCTATCCCAACTACGGCTCGCATCAGGCGGGCTACTGTATCAACGCGGGCCTGGAATGGTTCCTGCACTGGATGCAACAGGCACACGTCACCGACGAGGACATCGAGTACCTGCGCAGCCAGCGCGGGCTGGCCGGCCAGCGCACCTTTGGCGACGATTTCCTGGCCTGGTTGCGGCGCACCGGCGGCTTCGAGGGGATCACCCTGCACGCCATCCCCGAAGGCCGTGTGGTGCATCCCGACGTGCCGTTGACGGTGGTGCAAGGGCCGCTGGCTATGGCGCAAATCCTGGAGACCCCCCTGTTGAACTTGCTGAACTACCAGACCCTCATCGCAACCAAGGCCGCGCGTATTCGCGAGATCGCGCGCGGCGGTACCGTATTGGAGTTCGGCCTGCGTCGCGGGCCTGAGCGGGGCGCCAACGCGGGCGGCCGCGCTGCGTTGATCGGCGGGGCCGACTACAGCTCCAACGTGGGCCTTTCGCACGTGTTGGGCCTGACCCCCAGGGGCACTCACGCGCACAGCATGGTGCAGGTTTTCATGGCCATGGGCGCCGGGGAACTGGCCGCGTTCCGGGCCTATGCAGAGGTGTATCCCGATAACTGCCTGTTGCTGGTGGACACGGTGGATACCCTGGGCAGCGGCGTCCCCAACGCGATCCGGGTCTTCGAAGAGTTGCGCCGCCAGGGCCACCGTCCGGTGGGTATCCGGCTGGATTCCGGCGACCTGGCCTATCTGTCCATCCAGGCAGCCAGGATGCTGGACGAGGCGGGGTTCCCCGACACGGTGATCGTCCTGAGCAACGAACTGGATGAGCTGAACATCTGGCAGATCACGAGCCAGATCGCCGAGGAAGCGCCGCGCTACGGGGTGGACCCCGAACGCCTTGTCCGGCGCCTGGTGTACGGTGTGGGTACGCGCCTCATCACCTCGGCGGGCCAGGGCGCGCTGGACGGCGTGTATAAGCTGGTGGCTTTGGAAGTGGAGGGCCAGATGCGGCCGGCTATCAAGATATCGGAGTCGGTGGCGAAGACCCTTAACCCCGGCGACAAGCGGGTGTGGCGGCTGTACGATAGCCGCGGCAAGGCGACGGCCGACTTGCTGGCCCTGGCCGACGAGGATCCCGGCAGCCAGGCCCGAATCACCCTCCATCACCCCAGCGATCACACCAAGTATCGCACCTTATCCCGAGAGGAGATCTCGGAGATCGAGCCGTTGCTGGTGGAGGTGCTGCGGGACGGCCGGCTGGTGGCCGACCTTCCCAGCCTGGACGAGATTCGCGCGCGGCGGCGGGCCGATGTGGAGCGCCTGGACCCCGGCGTGCGACGCCTGGTGAGCCCCCACATCTACCACGTCTCTTTGAGCCAGCGTCTGTGGGATTTGAAGCAGGATTTGATCCACCAGGCGCGCGGCAAGTGAAGCATCCCGTGCCGGGCGTCCTATCGGGTGTCCGGCACGGGAGCACCCGCGGCCGGTTCAGCGCACCTCGAAGGGGATCTCTACGTACGCCTGCGACCTGGTCCCGGGCGAGCAGCCGCCGATGTGGAGGCGGAACGCGCCCGGTTCCAGCCGCGGCCGGCCTTCCTCATCCACGAACTGCATCGCTTCGGCCGGGATGGTGAAGCGCAAGTCTTTCGCCTGGCCGGCCTTCAGGTCTACGGCCCGGAAGGCGACCAGCTTCCATGCCGGCACGCGTGTCGTCGCCTCCTCATCGCGCAGATAGACCTGCACGATCTCGCGGCCGTCCCGTCCGCCGCTGTTGCGCACCCGCACCTGGAATGTCAGCCCATCGCCCGATCGGATGACAGCCGAAGAGGGGCGCGGCCGGTCATAGGCAAAGTGGGTGTAGCTCAGCCCGAAGCCGAAGGGGAAGGCCGGTTCGGCTGTGGCGTAACGGTAGGTGCGGCCGGCCATGCTGTAGTCATCGAAGGCCGGCAGGTCGGCGGCCGACTTGGGGAAGGTGATGGGCAGCCGGCCGCTGGGGTTGGCGCGGCCGAACAGGATATCGGCTGCGGCCCGGCCCCCTTCCTGGCCGGGATACCACAGATAGAGGATGGCGTCTGCCAGTTCGGCGGCTTCGCCCAGGACCAGGGGGCTGCCGGCGTTGAGCAACAGGACGATGGGCGTGCCGGATGCGGCCAGCCGTTTGAGGTAGGCCACCTGGTTGCGGGGCAGGTTGATGTCCGTGCGATCGCCGTGCGCGCGGGAAAGCACCGCATCCCCCTCCTCTCCCTCCATGAGGGGCGAGATTCCCATGCACGCGATGACGAGGTCCACATCCTGGGCCATCACCTCCGACCAGTCCTGGGGGTTGGCGCGCTCCCCTTCCAGCAGGCAGCCCGGCCGATACTCGATGTTCAGCCCCTCGGGCGCAGCGGCGACCAGCCCCTCCAATAGGGTCGTCAGTCGGTCGCTCAAACCGTAGTAGCTGCCCAGCAACACGTCGGCGCTGGCCGCATTGGGCCCCACCAGCAGGATCGAACGCACGGTGGGCGCGATGGGCAGAAGGCCGTTCTTGTTTTTCAGCAGCACGATCGAGCGCAAAGCGGCCTGGTAGGCCAGTTCCCGGTGAGCGCGGCAGCCCACGACGTCCATCGGGGTGCTGGCGTAGGGCACGAGCTCGTCGGGATCGAACATCCCCAGGCGGAAGCGCGTGCGCAGGGTGCGGAACAGCGCGCGGTCAATGTCCTCCTCGCTGATGAGCCCCTGCGCCAGCGCCTCGGGCAGCGCGTCGTAGACGTAGTCGTGGTCGCAGGCCAGGTCGCAGCCCCGGCGCAGCGCCAGCGCCGCCGATTCGGCCGGTGTGGCCGTGACGCGGTGGTTGCGGTGAAAATCGCTCAACGCGCTGCAGTCGGAGACCACGTGGCCCTGGAAGCCCCACTCCCCGCGCAGCAATTTTTCCAACAACAGCCGGCTGGCGCAGCACGGCTCGCCGTAGAGGCGGTTGTACGCGCCCATCACCGCCTCGACCCCTGCCTCGACCAGTTTCTTGAAGGCCGGCAGATAGGTATCGTGCAGGTCCTGGAGGGATGGCCGGGCGTCGAAGGTGTGGCGGTCCTTTTCGGGGCCGGAATGCACTGCGAAGTGCTTGGCACAGGCAGCCGCTTTCAGGTAGCGGGGATGATCGCCTTGCAACCCGCGCACAAAAGCGGCGCCCATCTCGCCGGTCAGGAACGGGTCTTCGCCCCAGGTTTCCTGGCCGCGGCCCCAGCGCGGATCGCGGAAGATGTTGACGTTGGGGGACCAGAAAGTGAGGCCTTGATACTGCCCGCTGGTCCCGAAGCGGCGCATAGCTTCGTGATACTTGGCGCGCCCTTCATCGGCGATGGCGGAGGCGATCCGTTCGATCAGGCCGGGGTCCCAGGTGGCGGCCAGGCCGATGGCCTGGGGAAACACGGTGGCGCGGCCGTTGCGGGCCACGCCGTGGAGCGCCTCGTTCCAGAAGTTGTAGGCGGGGATGCCCAGCCGCGGCACCCCGCGAGCGGAGTGGCCCATCTGTCCGACCTTCTCCTCTAGCGTGAGACGGCCGATCAGGTCGCGTACCCGTGCCTCCAGGGGCAGGTCGGGATTCCGGAAGGGGAATTCGTAAGTGGGTTGAGAGGTGGTTTCAGTCATGTGAGATCTCCGATTGCAGTGATTGTGATCCAGGCCGCAGCGCGAAGTCCAGGTACCCAACGCGGCCCGAGTCGGCGGTGCTGACGCCGTCACAGCCCACTGCGCGCACGAGGTAGAAGTCCGCCACGTCGGGATCGCCGATGTGGGCCGTGCCGTCCAGGTAGCTGTCGGCGCCCGCCGGCAGGCCGACCGCGATGGCGGTGGCGTCGGAGGGCGTGAAGTAGGGCGCGGTCGAGCGGTGCACGTCGTAGCGGCAGTTGGCCGGGTCGGTCGTCCAGTGCAGCTCTGCGCCGCCGGCCGTGATCAGCGGCAGGTAGATGTCCGGCGCAACTGCGGGCACGCGCGCCAGCACGATGCCGTCCAGGGGCGCCAGGGTCACGGTCGCCGCGGGGGAGCCGTCGTTGTAGCGGCTGGCGGAGCGGATGTGCAGCGCATCGGCCACGCAGGGCGCGCCGGAGCAGCTCAGCCGGACGAAGGCCGCGTCGCCCGGCGCCAGCGATACCACTGCGATCTGATGCCACTGGTCGCCGCCCGTGCGCTGGTCGAGGGCCGCCGAGGCGACCACCGCGCCGCCCGCCATCACCTCGTACAGCGCGGCGCTGTTCCAGCTGGACGCCGCGGGCGCGGCCGGCCACCAGGCGGTGATGGTGTAGGTGTCGGACGCGGTGATGGGCAGATCCCAGCGCACTGCGCCGTTGCTGCTGCTCATCTGGCGCAGCCCCTGGCCCCAGTCGTGGTAGAAGGGGCCGTCGGCCTGCCACTCGCCGCTGTCGTAGCTGGTCTGCTGCCACGCGCTGGCGATGACCGAGAAGCCGGGATCGGCGTCGTCCAGGATGGCCTCGTAGCGCGGGGCCTGGCTGCCCACCAACCGACGGAAGCCGGGGCCCAGCTCTACGGTGTGCGCCTGCCGCGTGCCGTTGAGCAGCACGATGCCGTGGTCGTAATCGCGGCGGAAGACGTCGGGCGGGTGTAGCGTCAGGCGCACGTCGTCAATCCACACCGTGCCGGTGCTGCCGCCCAGGTGGAACTGCAGCCGCGCGTCGTTGGCGGTGGCGTTGGCCTCGAAGGTAACGGTGTACTCCCGCCATTGGGGGCCCACTTCGACCGTGGCGTCCAGGCCGTACCACGTCCAGGGCGAGCTGCCCTGCTGGGCGCTGATGTTCAAGGTGCGGGTGACGGCGCTGCGCGCCCAGAAGGTCACGTCGTAGGCTGTGCCCTGGGCCAGGGAGCGGTTGTATTGGGCCAGTTCGATCCGCCACGCGTCGCCGCAGACCGCGGTCACGTCCACGCGCGCCGCGGCGACCCCCTCAGGCGCGGCGGCCGCGGTGTCCCGCGTCAGCGTCGCCGCGCAGCCGCTGCCGGTGTCGGCCCAGAAGTTCCACGGCCAGGCGATGGGTTGCTCGAAGCCGGGGTTCACAATCTGGTTGGGGCCGGGCTCGAAGCCGGGGATGGCGACGCGGCCGGCCGGGCCCAGCGGGTAGCCCAGGTCGAAGTCCAGCTCGTCGTACCACCAGTCGTTGCCGTGGTGCGTGTCGCCGAACTCGTGGGCGAAGTAGCCGTCGTCCATCAAGGTGAACGCCAGGCCGAAGCGCATCCACGGCGTGTAGGTGCGGGCGAACTCCAGGGTGCTGGGCGGGATCTTGCTCAGCGGGTCGTAGTCGTAGCCGTAGGCGATGTCGTCCAGGGGCGACGACTCGACCATCGTCGTGCGGGGCGGCCTGGCCAGCCGCAGCCAGTCCCGGTACTCGTCGAACACCTCGGCAAAGCTCTGCTCCCCTTCCAGCACGTTGGCGGTGCGGAAGCCGATGCTGATGCCGTTGAACAGTTCGGCGATGCCCGGCTCGTGGATGTCGGTGCTGTGGTTGGAGACGATGGCGTGAGGCATGAGGCTGCGGAAGGTCTCGATCTCGTGCAAGACGCCGGCCTGCCACGCCGCGTCCAGCACGTCCGGGTCGTCGGCAATGCCGTCCTCGTCCGCGTCGATCTCGATGGGGTTGCCGTAGATGTCCTCGGTAAGCCACGACTGAGTGGTCATGACGTTGTCGAAGAAGACGCCGTCGGCCTGGAAGCCGCTGTCCAGCCACGACTGGTAGGCGTAGCACGCCTGGTACTCTGCCACCTCGGTCCTGGTGAGGTTGATGCGGTAGGAGCCGGGCCACACCTCGATGCGGTTGCCGTTCACGTCCTTGAGGTACCAGGCGTCGCAGTCGGCGCCGCTGCAGCCGTTGCAGCCGGGGTGCGACAGGTCGTTGTTCTCCACGGCGTTGATCGAGGTGAGCACGCGGATGTGGGGGTTGAGCGCGCGCAGGGCTGCGATCTGGTCGCCGGGCAGGCCGTCTGCGCCCAGCCACAGGTCAATGCGCGCCATGTAGGGCAGCCCCTTGTCAATGAAGCCCCACCAGCCCCACAGGTTGCCGGTGCGCGGAAAACGCGGGTTGGCCTCCGACAGGCTGCGGTAATGCAGGGTGAGCAGGTAGTCGGGGTCCGACGCGCAGCGCACGGTGACGGTGTTGACGACGTTGGGGTCGGGGTCGAGGCCGGTGATGAGGGTGGAGTGGGAGTTGGTAGATTGGTGGTTGGTAGATTGGTAGGGGGTAGATTGGTGGTTGGTAGATTGGTAGGTGGTAGATTGGTAGGTGGTAGATTGGGAGGGGGTGGGCTGACGGAGGGGAACGAGCGATGGATGAAGTGTCGCAAGGCCGGCGTCGCTGTCGAAGGGGATCATCTGGTCGAAGGGGCGGGGGGCGCCGACGGCCCAGCGGCATTGGGTCGCGTCCGGGGTATCCACGCTGAGGGTCAGGCTGGCGCTGCCGGGCGGGAGCAGGGTGCTGGGCGGCTGCGGGTTGGCGACGGGGATGCCGGGGTAGGTCAGCGGTGCGCTGCTGCACGGGGCGCCGCTCTGCCCGCCGGCCGCGGGCGTGAACTCGTAGACCAGAGATGTGCCTGGGGTCAGGCCCGCGGTGGGCAGCCAGACCTCGTTGGGGCCGGCCGGCCCGTCGCGCCGCGCGCGAGCTGCGATCTCCGCGGCGTCCGCCGCCCGGCCGGAGAGGCGGACCTGGTCCACCCAGGCGTGCGCAGCGGTGTTCCACGGCGTGCCGCCCACGGAGAAAGTGCTGCCGGTGGCCGCCGGCGGCCAGTAGTGCCCCTCGTTGGTGTCCGCGGCCAGCCGGCCGTCCACGTAGAAGCGCATGAAGTTCCCGCTCGCCGAGTAGGTGAAGGCGATGTGGTGCCACTGCCCGGCCCGCCAGCCGCGCGTGGAGGCTGCGCTGCCGTAGGCGCTCTGCCATTCGCCGTTCACCGTGCCGCCGGCGTAGAGGACGCCGCTATCGTTGCTCATGGCGATGAACAGGTCGTCGCCGTTGGCCGCCTCGTAGTAGAGCAGCACGTGCCAGCGCCCCGACGATGTGCTGTAGATTGGGTCATCGCCGTCCGCCCGCAGCGCCACCCACAGCTCCCAGGTACCTTCGTCCAGGGCCAGGTTGTCCCCGCGGGCATAGGTCAGCCGGCCGGGGTGCGAGAGCGCCAACGCCTGGCCGAAGCGGCCAGGAGCGTAGCCCACCCCCGATGCGGCGGCGGGGGTCTCGCCGTTGGCGCCGGCCGTGGTGTTGTCGAAATGGAGCAGCAGCCCCTCGGCCACGGGGCCGGCCGCCACAGCCGAGCCGTCGGCCAGCCAGCGGAAGGTGCTGCCCCGCTCCGGGTCGCCGTCGGGGTCGCTGAAGCCGGCGCTGCCGATCGTGTAGGTGTAATCGGGCAGCAGCGCGGCCGTCGGCTGCGCGCAGACCGGCGGCGCAGCGGGCGCGGCGGCAGCCGGGCTCGTCAGCAGCAACAAAACAACGCAGATCATCACACGGCCAGGGGCTCTGGCCGCCGCGGCAGCCGACGATCGGGCCATGGTTACCTCCGAAGGCAGGTTCCAGCAGCAATGACACGGGGCCAGGGCCCATTGTACACCCGCCCGCCGACACGCCGCAAGTCGCCGCGGGGACGGTTCCTTCGTGTCCACGTGCCAGGCACTCTCTCAGGTGCCTGGCACGTCTGGCAGCGATTTTCAGGCTAGATGTCCATGCCGCCCGCGGCGCCACGGCGGATGAGAATCTTACCGCAGAGGGCGCAGAGATCGCAGAGGCTTTCAGGTTCTCCGCGCCCTCTGCGTCCTCCGCGGTGATTTTCAGGGCAGATGTCCATGCCGTGCGCGCCGCCACGGTGGATGAGAATCTTACCGCAGAGGGCGCAGAGATCGCAGAGGCTTTCAAGTTCTCCGCGCCCTCTGCGTCCTCCGCGGTGATTTTCAGGGCAGATGGCCATGCCGCGTGCGGCGCCACGGCGGATGAGAATCTTACCGCAGAGGGCGCAAAGATCGCAGAGGCTTTCAGGTTCTCCGCGCCCTCTGCGTCCTCCGCGGTGATTTTCAGGGCA
>FWPV01000811.1_pt1 | contig 93608 bp, 84 predicted proteins | sample 2228371 | NCBI WGS metagenome assembly FWPV01 (sample SAMEA103939776, study PRJEB20133) | metagenome
GCACTCTGTCACGCCCTTCCTTATGGAAGGCTTGTTGCAAATCCCCTCCACAGGGCAGCAGTAGAGAAGATATGGACAGACAGGGCATCAGCATATTTAAAGAAAAAGGGGTTACCTGAATCCGAAATATCTGCAGAGATGAAAAAGATCAAGATACACGACAAGCCGGGTCCGCATACAGTCGAGATGTTCAGGCGTCTTGGTGCTGGGCAGATAAAGGTTCAGTTTATATCTACTGTTAATGCAGGACAGAGCCTTCCATATGCATGGCCTTATAGACTTGCAATGGCTGGTGCAAAAAAAGGAGAGGCATGGCCTCTTGTGGTAACACTTGAGGCATTTCCCAATGCTACTACAATGGTGTCAGATATAGTTCTTGGAGCATCGAGCTGGTTTGAAAAGGAGTTCATATTCGGTAATCTTGAGAGAAGGTATCAGGTCATCAAGCAGGTAATAGAGCCGTATGGGAATACACTTCCTGACCATACCATTTTTGCCTGCATAATGAGGAGACTTGAGGAAAAGGGTATCGTTCCGAAAGGCCATGTCTCTCAATTCTGGCCAGAGAAGTATGACGGTCCTGACTGGCTCAAAAAGACTATTGCTGCCGGTAAGACAAAGGAATGGAACAGGGAATTTTCATGGAATATATGGGATGAACTGAGGCAACTCTCAAAGGGCACTGGTTATGACTTCAGTGGAATGAAACGTGAACTCCTTCTTGAGCAGAACTGGGGCTTCAGGATACCATTCCCTGAAGAGGTGCATACCAATCCAGAAATAAAGAAGAGATACGAGAAATACCAGTCGAGGATACAATATGCCTATCCTTATGACCCGCACATAGAAGGCAAGACCGCTTTTTATATTAAGAACATGAAAGAGTTCAATCCTGTATATGGTGCATGGCTTGAGAAGAATATAGAGGCAATGAAAAAGGATGAGGAATATCACAGACAGGAAAACCTGCCTAAAGGATGGTATGCGAGCTTCTACAACTCTAATGCATTTATTTATGGAATGGTTGATCTGCCTGATGGTAAGAAAGTCCCGGGCTGGGATGGTCGTGCCATTGCATGGGCAAATCCGTGGTGGGCTTGTAAATTTGATGGCAAGGGGTTTGTGAAGTATAGGACTGTTGATGTCATCGAAAGGACATTTAATCCAAAGAAGGTTGAAGAAAACAGCACACTGCCTTTTGATGTCAAGACCAAATACACGGTTAATGTTATAGGCGACCCGGATAAGGACATAAATGCCCTCAAGAACATAGCATTAAGCCCTGCAGAGTTCCAGAACCTGCGACATGAATACACAAAGGCAGATGGAAGCAAACTCCTTATAATCGACACCACAGCCTATCCATATGGTGCATGTACTGGCAGGGTTGTTGAGCACTGGCACTCGGGTAGTATGACAACAAGGGTTTCTGAGCTTAACCGTGCGGTTCCGGGTGCTTATGTTGAGATCAACGAAGAGCTTGCTAAAAAGCTCGGGATAAAAAATGGTGATTCTGTGATTGTCGAGTCTCCAAGGGGTAAGATTGAACTTCCTGCAAAGGTGCTTGATGTTACAAAGGCAACAGGTGGTCCAAGATATGACTATGTCTTTGTCCCATGGTTTGATGAATACAAGCTAATAAACATGATAATGAGAGATGCCTTTGACCCATTCAGCTTCCAGCCTGACTATAAGATGTTTGCTGTGAAAATCTACAAAGGCAAGACAAAGACAAGACAGGCAGAACCAGGAAAGGTTATAGCGTAGTGATAGGGTGTCGGAGTACCTGCACTCCGACACCAACTAAATAAAAATATAAGACCTATAGGACTAATAAGACTAATATGACCTGTAAAGGCCTCTCGAGAAGAGATTTTCTAAAGACCTCATTGATAATTAGTTCTGTCATTGCTTCAGGTAGCGGGCTGACTATTTTTGAAGGACATGTTTATGCAGGAAAGGAAGAATTTGCAGGTCCACTGCCAGATATATATGTTGAGGGCATTATAAGGCCTCCGGGTGCCTTGCCTGAAAAAAGGTTTCGCTCTAAATGTATAAGTTGCGGTGTCTGTGTGAATGTCTGTCATGTGATGAAGTATGATGCTATTGCAATTTTAGGGCTGAAAGATATAAGGAACTTCGGTACACCATACATAAAGGATATGCGTGATTTCCCATGTGGCCTCTGCATGGAATGTCCGAAACACTGTCCTACAGGGGCATTGAGAAAAATAGAAAAGGAAAAGGTGACAATGGGTATGGCACTCATTGATTTTGGCCTTTGCTTTGGCTGGAACGGCGATGTATGTCTTTCCTGCAGTAAGGCATGTCCACTTGGTGCAAAGGTCTTTGATTTTTACAACAGTGAGTGGGGTAATCAGCCTTACATAAATGACAACTGCGTTGGTTGTGGTTTGTGTGTAAAATACTGTCCACTTGGTGGTTCTGCAATAAAGGTGGTTACAAAGAGACAGTATCAAGAAAAGGTCAAAGCCTCTTATACAAACGAATTTAAAAGACTTTTATCCATGCCCAATGAAGAGCGCTATAACATTGTTTACGGCCAAAATATGCCCCAGATAATGTCAAGGGGAAGGCTGGTGGAACGTGAGTACAGATAGTCAGAAGTCAGAAATTAGAAGTCAAAGGTCAGCCAGCACAAAGATAAAGCTTTCAAGACTGAGAAGATTTGTAATGCTCGGGGTGCTCATATTGTTTCTACTCCAATTTTTCAGGATAAAGTTTCTTGTTGGTGGTTTGACAGGCTCACTCGCTATATGGTTTGTAAATCTTATTGATGTCTTTGCATATTTTGAGAGTCTTATTGCATCGAGGGATTTTACAACTACAGCCCTCCTTGCAGTGCTACCTGTTATAGCGATTTATCTCATATTTGGTAGGGCATTCTGCGGATGGATATGTCCTATGGACTTTCTTTACGAGATTGTTGATAGGATAAAGGGCAATAGGCGATGGTCAACAGGCGATAGGATGAAGAGAATTTCTCCTAAAATTGGATATATAATTGCAGCAGCATTGCTTATTGTATCAGGCCTGATGAATATGCCGTTTTTCACAAACTATATTTCTCATCTCACAAATTTTTTCAGATTATTGACAGGCGGTGTTTTTATTACGCTTAATCTTCCCTTTGACTCTGTAGTGCTTGCATATTCAGGGGGCATAATAGTGCTACTTTTAGGGCTCGAATATCTTTTTCCGCGCCTCTGGTGCAGGGTACTGTGCCCAGTTGGAAAGACATACGGGCTTTTTAACAAGATAAGCCTCCTTAAACTAAAGTTTATGGAAGGGGAGTGCGGTGAATGTAACCTGTGCGAACAGATGTGTTATATGAATGTAAAAATAACCCCATATATAGATCGTCCAGCACTTAGAGATATAAACTGTATTTATTGCGGACGGTGCGCTGAGGGATGTGAGACCAAAGGGAAACTCATAAAAATTACTGTAAAGAAATAGGGCGGTTTTCAAAGTTCATAAGCCCGAGGAGGTATGAAATGATTATCGCAAGCGGATTTATAGAGACTAATGACATAAAAGATGTTGAAAACGTAGTGGCAGGATTAAAAACAATTGGTGTAGAGGTTAACGAAGTAAAGGACGATAAGATAGTGTTTTTAGTAGAAAAGGAGACGGTCTCAGAGGTAAAGAATTCACTTGATTCACTAAAAGATATTAATGGCGTTAGAAATGTATACCTTGCATATTACAGCCTTGAAGGTAGCGATGAGGATATAGAAAATTTGCTTCCTGTTAACACACATTAACGGATTTTTATCTCATATTCGCTATTTGCAGAGTATATATCTTTAAAATATTAGATAGGAATATTTTAATGGGTATAATAAGCATTATTGTAAAAGTAAAAGAGGAATACCTTGACAGATTAATAGAGATTTTTGAAAGAATGCCTCATGTCAGGGTATTGGGAGTAAAGAGCAACAAGATAGTCCTTATTCTTGATACAGATGACATGCATGTTGTGGCTCATAAGACAAAGGATATTCACGAGATGGAAGGAGTCATAGGTGTATATCCTGTCTTTTCTGAGGACTTCATCAACCATTTAGATTGAAAATAAACCTTGTCTTTTATTCGGTTTTGAATCTATACCCTATACCAGAAACAGTGATTATGTATTCTGGCTCAGATGGATTGTCCTCTATTTTCTGTCTAAGATGTTGAATGTGGACATCTATGACCCTGCTCCATGAATATATCTTGGATTCTTTCCAGAGATGTTTCTTTATATCCTCCCTGCTCAGTACAGAACCCCTATTGGAAATCAAGAGGCACAAAAGGTCGTATTCCTTTGGCGTCAGGATTATCTCTTTGTTTCTGACCTTCACTATTCTTTTCTTATAGTCAATGCTCAGTTTCCCTATGGTTATCTGTTCTACCTCTGATGGTCTTGCCCTTCTTAGACACGCCTTTATCCTTGCAATCAATTCAAGGGTTTCGAATGGCTTTACCACATAGTCGTCTGCGCCACTTTCGAGCCCTATCACCTTGTCCGAAATCTTATCTTTTGCTGTGAGCATTATTATTATTAATGATGGATATTGTTTTCTCAATGTACGACATATCTCGATTCCATCTCCATCAGGGAGCATTAGGTCAAGTATCAGGAGGTCGGGTTTCATTGCAGAGATTATCCTTTGCCCTTCAGTCCATGATTCTGCAGTAGCGACATTGTATTTATGTAGCTCGAGATTTGCTTTTAAGACCTTCAGGATATCCCTATCGTCATCAATTACCAGTATTGTATAGTTTTTGTCCTCTTTCAGCATGGTGCTGTTATCTTCCTTGCCATCTCCATGAGTCTGTAGTGTTCTTTTCTGTTAAAACCTTCTTGCGAAGGGCTTTTATTATATCCATTTGAATAAGGTAGTTTAAAATAAAAACAACTCCCGCTTTTGCCGTCGCTTTTGACTCCAATTATACCATTATGCGCCTCTACTATGCTTTTGCATATGGCAAGACCGAGACCTGTGCCTTCCTTGTTGCTATTTTTATAGAATTTTTCAAATACCTTTTCATGCTCTGATGGCGGAATACCAGGACCTTCGTCCCATATTTCTACGACAGCATAATCTTTTTCAGGATATGCAAAGATAAGGATTTCTGATTCCTCAGGAGCGAATTTTATCGCATTTGACAGGAGATTGATAAGTACCTGCTTTATCCTATCTTCATCGACATGTACCGTAATATTGTCAGGGATGTTTGCATTGAAGTATATGCCTTTTTCGTCAGCATTTATCTGGAAATTTGTTAGGGATTCAGCAATAAGATAAGAAAGATTTACATCGGCAAAATGCAATTCGGATGTCCCCATCTCTATCCTCTCCATGTCAAGCATGGTGTTGACCATGCGGATTAATCTCTCTGAGTTCTTCTTTATTACCTCAAAAAATATATAGAGGTCGTTGAGTGCCGTCTCTTCATGGTGATATTGCAAATATGATGAGAGCTTTGCAGATATGTAATCCATTGCGCCTTTAATGGATGTTAGAGGTGTCCTCAATTCATGTGATGCCCTTGCTATAAAGTCTGATTTTCTTATATTCGCTTCATTGAGAAGACGATTGGCTTCGATTAATCTCCTGTTCGTTTCTTCGAACCCCTTTGTAGCTTCCTTTATCTTATTGTTCAGGCAATTATGATAATCTGTAAGAGTGCCTGCCATTTGAGAGAATGCCTTGCAGATTTCCTCGAACTCATCTCCTGTATTTAATCTTTTTTCATTAAAATATTTACCTTCAGAAAATTCATCAATCGCTGATTTCAACCTCTTAATCGGTGTAAGTACAATCTTTTTCATCATAAAAAACATGGTAGCGATAAGCGCAACGATCGTAAGGATAGCAGCAATTAACATGTTTTGCCTGTTTGCAGAGATTTCTGAAAATGTTTTATCCATTGGGATTGTAACGCTTATAGCACCCCTAACATCTCCAACCTTATAACCTTGCTTTGCGTGGCATTTAAGGCATGCCTCTTCGATGTAAAGCGGCGATATATACCTGAGATATCTGGATTTGTCAATTTGCTCTATGGAGATAAGCTCTTTTATAGAGGCTTTTTCGAATTGTTGTAGTGCGTTTCTCTCGAATTCATCGGGTGCATTTTCAGGGTTTGTGAGTTTAAGGCTCGTTATGTGAAACCAGTAAAGTCCCTTGTCCTTTGCATATTTGGCGAGCTCCTTTGTGACCATTGCAGGGGTTTCTCTTATGTATCGTTTTCCCTGTACATCCTTGACCTCAGAATCCTTTATATAGGGAGATGGCTTTATCCACGGCAGTTTTTCTACGAATATCCCTCCGTGGTCTGCAATCCATTTTCTTGTGATCACTATCTGTTTAAATATGGCACGGGCCTCATTTTCCACCTGTTCCATGATGAGTCTTTCCTGTTGTCGATCGATGAAATAGAAGGAAACGCCGAGTGCTACGATCATGGCGGTACTGCAGCCTATTATAAGTTTAGTGCTGAGATTTAATCTTGGTTTTCTGATTTTTTTGAACAAATCAGACATATCTAAATTATAACCTAAATAGCTCCATTTTATTCATGGAAGGACTTTTCTAAAAATTTTGTCTTCATCTGTAATCCGATCTGAAATGTCCTATAGCTATCCAAATTGTTCAAATTTTTTTTTAGTCAAAGCCTAAAATTAGATGCTTCCTTTGTCTTTACAATTTTGTTGATAAGGTGATATGATAAATGTCAAATTACAAGATATGATATTTTATCATTTCTTGTAATAGGAGAGGTGGCCGAGCTGGTCGAAGGCAGCCGCCTGCTAAGCGGTTGTGGGGGTAACACCTCACCCAGGGTTCGAATCCCTGCCTCTCCGTATAAAAAAATTTTAGCGGAGGTTTATTGATGAATGTTGTTGTAAAAATTTTGGCTATCGGGTTCGCAGCAACAATGGTAATGACAGGTTGTAAGAAGAAAGAGGAAAAACCGGTCACCCAGGCACCTTCCCCAGCGATGGAAGCGCCAGGAGCACCAGGGTCTCCTGCACCTGATGTAATGGTCCCAAAGGAAACAACGCTTATAGTGCCTGAAAATGTAAAGGGAAAGTGGAGCAAAGTCAAATTGGTACTTCAAGACAAGGTTGCTAATAAAAGCACTGAGTATGTTGTAAATATCGGTTCAGAATTTAATGTACCTGATACTAAGCTCAAAATCGTGGTTGGAGAGTTTCTTCCTGATTTCAGAATGGATGGAGCAACAATTACATCAGGTAGCAACGAGCCTAACAACCCTGCTGTAAAGGTTGAGGTTTTTGAAGATGGTAAAAGTATATTTAAAGGCTGGCTTTATGCAAAATTTCCTGCAATTCACCCATTTGAACACCAAAGGTACGGCCTTACCCTTAAAGAGGGCATAAGAAAGGGATAAAGACAAGGTAGGTGGTATAGTATTCTTAAAATATCGATACTATCCACCTACAATCATGTTTAAGATGGCTACTTATATTAAATTGCACAAATCTCCATCAAGTCCTGATGAACGAATCGAGTTATTGAAAAAAATAGCAGAGGAAGAAGACCGTTTTGTTAGCATCGGCTTGTCTCAACTGCAGGGTAAGATGGTTGATTTTCTGATTGATAGGAAAGGGTATTCTGTTGAAGATATAGAGGTAAACGAGAGGTTTAAGGTAAACTTGCCTGATATCACTATCTCTGTAAATGGTGATATTATCGTCAGAGCGAATGGCAGGATATTTTTAATGATAAAATGTGCAATGAATTCAATAGATTCTTGGGAGAGGTATTCAATTGCCTTTTGCAGGGTCGTTGAACCATATCAGATCCCTTATGCGGTTGTAACGAATGGAGAATCAGTTAGGGTGCTCGATGTTATTAAAGGTAGTTTGATATCGGATGACTTCGATGCAATCCCAACTAAAGAGGATGCCATAAAGATATTAAAAAATATCGTTTTTTCTCCATGTGCTCAAGATAAGTGTGTAAAAGAAAAAAGGATTTTACATGCATTTGAAGCAATAAGATGTGTAGCTTCAACAGATAAAGATTAATATACTGTAAATTTTGACAATATAAAATTTTTATGTTTTAATATATTTACCTTTAAGGATAGTCCAGCGAGACTAAAAGGTAAGGAGAAGTTTTGAAGAGATGTAAATATCACATAACGCCTTCCTCTTAAGATAGGGGAAGGCTTTTTTATGTTTATGACAAAGGAGCTTTTAAATAAAAAGGACATAGAGAGGATAATTTCGAGGATCGCCCATGAGATCATCGAAAAGAACAAAGGCACAGAAAACCTCTGCATTGTGGGGATACAGCGTGGAGGTGTCCATCTTGCAAAAAGGATCGCAAACAAAATAAAGAATATAGAGAATGTGGAAATTACAGTAGGATCCCTCGATATATCTCTTTACAGGGATGATATAGGGATCAGGAAGGAACACCCAGTCGTCAGAAAGACAGAGATCCCCTGTGATATAACAGATAAAAAAATAGTCCTCGTGGATGACGTGCTCTTCACCGGACGCTCAATACGTGCAGCTATGGATGCACTGATGGATTTTGGCAGGCCTGCTCAGATACAGCTTGCTGTACTCATAGACAGGGGACACAGGGAATTGCCTATCAGGGCTGACTATGTTGGTAAGAATATCCCAACCGCAATAGCAGAGAGAATAGATGTTCAACTTGAAGAAGATGGGTTTGAAGACAAGGTGTTGTTAGAGTCATAGGTTATGAAAGATCTGCTCGGCATAAAGGATTTATCTAAGAGCGAAATTGAGTCGATATTAAATACTTCGTTTTCATTTAAAGATGTCTTAAAAAGGGATATTAAAAAGGTTCCAACCTTAAGGGGGAAAACTGTAGCAAATCTCTTTTTTGAACCATCTACAAGGACCCGTACATCTTTCGAACTCGCTGAAAAGAGAATGAGTATGGATGTGGTGAATTTTTCTGTGCCTGCATCTGCTGTTGCTAAAGGAGAGAGCATAATGGATACGATCAAAACAATAGAGGCATACGGGGTAAATTTTATTGTAATTAGGCATTCATCAAGCGGGGTTCCTCACTTCATAGCTTCAAATACAACGGCATCAGTTATAAACGCAGGGGACGGCATTAACGAACACCCAACGCAGGCGCTGCTTGATGCCTTTAGCATCATTGAAAGAAAGGGTAGTCTTGAAGGCTTAAAAATTGCAATAGTGGGGGATATTCTACATAGCAGGGTAGCAAAATCTAACATATATCTTTTTTCAAAGTTTGGTGCAGACATCAGACTTATAGGTCCACCCACCCTTATCCCTGATATGACAGCTCATAATGTCGATGTCTGTTACGAAATGGAAGAGGGTCTTAAGGATGTTGATGTAATTATAATGCTTAGAATACAGATGGAAAGGCAGGGGAAGGGATTTTTCCCTTCAACGCTGGAGTATTCTAAAAAATGGGGACTGGATATGGGGAGATTAAAACTTGCCAGGAAAGATGCAATAGTAATGCATCCAGGACCAATGAACAGGGGTATAGAAATTAGCTCTGATGTAGCAGATTCTGAGCAATCCATAATTCTGGAGCAGGTGACAAATGGACTCGCTGTTAGAATGGCTGTGTTGTATTTACTGAGCGGGAGAAGCGAAAATGCATAGCAACATGCTTATAAAGAGCGGGCATATTATAGACCCGTCTCAAGGGATTGACGGGATCGGGGATATACTGATTGAAGATGGGAAAATAATAGAGATTGTATTGGAGCAGAAGCACGGAAGCGCAGAAGCGCAAAAGAGCAGAAGAACGGAAAAAAAAGATTTCCTTAATGTAACTGCCGGGCTTTTGAACTTCCTGACTATTGATGCTACCGGACTATATATATTTCCCGGTCTTGTTGATATGCATGTCCATTTAAGAGAACCAGGGTTTGAGTATAAAGAGACGATAAAGACAGGAACGATGGCTGCTGTGAAAGGTGGTATCACCTCTGTTTGCTGCATGCCAAATACTAATCCTGTTAATGATAATAAGACGGTTACAGAGTTTATATTGAGAAAGACCTTTGCCGAAGGCTCATGCTATGTGTATCCGGTAGGGGCTATAACAAAGGGACAAAATGGTGAAGAACTGGCAGAGATGGCAATGATGCACGAGGCTGGCTGTGTTGCCTTTTCTGATGATGGCAGACCTGTGATGAATAGTCTTATAATGAGGAGGGCTCTTGAATATTCAAAAATATTTGACACCCCAATAATCTCTCATTGTGAAGATCTGAACCTTTCGGCAGGCGGGGTGATGAATGAAGGTGATTTATCTACATTGCTTGGTTTGAAGGGGATACCAGCAGCTTCTGAAGAAGTGATGATTGCACGGGATATGATACTCGCTGAACTGACAGGCGGAAGGCTTCACATTGCCCATGTATCAACAGAAGGCTCTGTGAGACTTATAAGGCAGGCAAAGGAAAGGGGTGTAAAGGTGACTGCAGAGACATGCCCCCATTACTTCACGGTTACAGAAGATAGCGTAAAAGGCTACAATACAAATGCAAAGGTGAACCCTCCGCTCAGGACAAAGAGGGATGTTGAAGCAATAAAGGAGGGATTAAGGGATGGTACGATTGATGTTATAGCCACAGACCATGCCCCCCACCACAGGGATGAAAAATTTCAGGAATTTGATAGTGCACCGTTTGGCATTTCTGGTTTAGAGACATCACTTGCATTGTCTCTTATGCTTGTACATGAAGGTGTTTTGACTCTGTCGCAACTTATAGAAAAGATGAGCCTTAATCCGTCACGGATATTGGGCATCAATAAAGGCTCACTTTTTTCAGGTGCAGATGCAGATATAGTAATTGTAGATTTAAACAAACAATTTAAGGTCGAGGCTGAAAAATTTGTATCGAAGGGAATGAATACGCCTTTTGAGGGATGGACGCTGAAGGGAATGCCTGTGATAACAATATGCAAAGGAAAGATTTACGATTGGAGGAGTTAATTTGATAGGACATAGTATTTCCGCTTCATTCTCGAAAGGCATCCCACTGCTACCCCAAAAAGTCTTGCGACTTTTTGGGGACCCCGTTTCCTCCGAAGCTACGCCAGCCCGCTTAAACATCCATGTTACGCTTGGGCTGCCGAAGTCGCTTCAATACTATGTCCTATCTATTGCACATGTAAATTCAATGGAGGATAAATGAGCAAGGCATTACTTGTATTGGCTGATGGTATGGCTTTTGAAGGTAAAGGATTCGGTGCTGAAGGGGAAGCGATAGGTGAGGTTGTATTCAATACCTCAATGACAGGCTATCAGGAGATACTTACAGACCCTTCATATAAAGGTCAGATAGTCACCATGACATATACCCAGATCGGCAACTATGGGGTTAATGAGGAAGACATAGAATCACAGGGCGGTATAAAGGCAGAAGGATTTATAGTTAAAGAAGCTTGTGATTTTCCGAGTAACTGGAGATCTTTGACGGGCATTGATGAATATCTGAAAAAGTCTAATATTACCGCAATACAGGGAATAGATACGAGGGCACTAACCCGACATCTGAGGAATCATGGAGTGCAGATGGGCATAATATCAAGCATTGATACTGATCCCTACAGCCTTTATAAAAAGATAAAAGACCATCCTGGCATATCTTCAATGGATCTTGTAAAGGAGGTCACTACAAAGGAGCCTTATAAATGGAAAGAAGGTTGTTGGAGATGGTGTCCACCAGGGTTAAAGAGAGAGGTTTCACATGATAAAAGGTACAATATAGTTGTCTATGACTTTGGCGTTAAATTAAATATATTAAGACAACTATACGAGGCTGGATTTGATATTACGGTTGTGCCTGCAGCAACACACTATCAGGATGTGCTTGATATGAATCCAGATGGAATCCTTTTGAGTAACGGACCTGGTGACCCTGAGACAGTAACATATGCTATAGAAAATACAAAGAAGCTTATAGGCAAAAAGCCGATATTCGGGATATGTCTTGGACATCAGATACTTGGACTTGCGATGGGTGGAAGGACATATAAACTGAAATTCGGACATCATGGTGGAAATCATCCTGTGAAGGATTTAAAGACAGGCAGGGTAGAGATAACATCTCAGAATCACAATTATTGTGTTGATATTCATAGCCTTAAAGGACAGGTGAAATTGACTCACAAGAACCTCTTTGATGGTTCAGAGGAAGGCATGGAGCATGTTGAGTATCCCATATTCTCTGTTCAACACCATCCTGAGGCAGGACCCGGGCCCAATGATTCCACGCATTTGTTCAGGAGGTTCAGGGAGATGATGGAGGGAAAATGTTGAAGGAAATGAAATCGGACATCTACCATCTCTTGCATCCAAAGATGGCGTTTTTTCTCACGAGTATTGCAAAGGACGGTAAACCAAATGTCATGGCGTGTGCATGGGCTACGCCTGTCAGTGAAGAGCCTCCAATTGTTGTGGTATGCGTTTCAAAGGAGAGTTATACAGCAGAGTTGATTAGGCAGACAGGGGAGTTCGTGATAAATATCCCAACTAAGAAGCTTTTAAAGGCATTATGGATTTGCGGAAAGACATCCGGCAGGGACACCGATAAATTCAAAAAGGCAGGACTCAAATACAGCAAGGCTAAATCTGTAAGAGCTCCTGTAATTGATGAATGTATAGGACATATTGAATGTAAATTGTGGAAGACTATTGATGCTGGCGAGTGTTATGCCTTTTTTGGAAAGATACTATCAGCCTGTGCTGATGATAAATACATAAAAAATGGCTTATGGACTGAGTCTGCAGAGATACCGCTACATCTTGGTGGAAGCAGGATTGTTTATTTTAAATGACAGATAAGTATCAGATGGACATAAAAGATAATATGCTTATATTCAGAACTACCTCTTTCATGGCTGAAAAAGGTAGCGTGCTTCACAGCGGCATTTACAACCGTGAGCTTTCATCGAGCCTTGCAGCAGGCGCACTTGTGATGCTGCTGGGATTTTTTTTTGCTGCAAGATATAAGATAACAGCCTTTTATTTCCTGTTTGCGCTTGTCCTGTTTGCGGCCTTGTTCCTTGTTTTCAGGACATATATATTCCGCGAGCCCGTGCTCTGTGTGGCGATTGATAAAGACAGAGGAGATATAAATTTTTCTTTCAATAGAATGTTCTGCAAAAAAAGTCTTTCATTTGAGCTTGCCAGACTCAAAGACATAAGGCAGGAGCATGTGTCTATAGCCCCTGAAAATCCTGACGGAATAAGGTTTGTTGAGAAAATTGCTTTGCAGCACGGCACGGTTATTCCGGGCTTTGGCAAGGCGGCTGAATTTTATACCGTGGAGATGGAATTCGAGAACCGTAAGAGAATAATGATTTTTTCATCGGAAGATCCGTCGGAAGTTAATGATATAGCGACAAAAATCAAAAATTTTATAGAGAGAGGTAATAATGCCTAAAAGGACAGACATCAAGAAAATACTTTTGATCGGCTCCGGGCCAATTGTAATAGGTCAGGCATGTGAATTCGATTACTCAGGGACACAGGCATGCAAGGCACTTAAGGAAGAGGGATATAAGGTAGTACTCGTAAATTCAAATCCAGCAACTATTATGACTGACCCAGAGATAGCCGATGCAACCTATATTGAGCCATTGTCATCAGAGATTCTGGAGTTGATTATCAAAAAAGAAATGCCTGATGCAATACTTCCGACAATGGGTGGTCAGACTGCATTGAATATTGCAGTTGAATTATCTGAATCAGGATTTCTTGACAGATATGGAGTTGAATTAATAGGGGCAAAATTGCCTGCTATTAAAAAGGCAGAGGACAGAGAGCTTTTTAAAGAGGCGATGAGAAAGATAGGGCTGGATGTACCTAAAAGTGCTGCCATTACAAGCATGAAGGACGGTCTTGATGTTATCGATGATATAGGATTCCCTGCGATACTCAGGCCTGCCTTTACACTTGGTGGCACAGGAGGAGGCATTGCATACAATATAGAGGAATACAGGGAACTTCTTGAAAAGGGATTAAAGCTCAGCCCTGTAAATCAGGTTCTCGTGGAAGAGTCTGTACTCGGCTGGAAGGAATACGAGCTGGAGGTCATGAGGGATAGCAAGGACAATGTTGTCATCATATGTTCCATAGAAAACTTTGATCCAATGGGAGTGCACACAGGAGATTCCATTACAGTAGCACCAGCACAGACCCTGACAGATAAAGAATACCAGAGGATGCGAGATGCTGCCATTGCTGTAATAAGAGAGATAGGCGTTGATACTGGGGGTTCAAATATTCAGTTTGCAATAAATCCCCGGAATGGCAGGATGATAGTTATTGAAATGAATCCGAGGGTGTCAAGGAGTTCGGCACTGGCAAGCAAGGCAACGGGTTTCCCGATTGCAAAGATTGCTGCAAGGCTTGCTGTTGGCTATACTCTTGATGAGATAAGAAATGATATAACGAGAGAGACACCTGCCTCATTTGAGCCAACAATAGATTATGTTGTAACAAAGATCCCGAGATTTACCTTCGAAAAATTTCCTGAAGCTGATGCAACACTCACGACACAGATGAAGTCAGTTGGCGAGGTTATGGCAATAGGCAGGACATTTAAAGAATCCCTTCAAAAGGCATTGAGGAGTCTTGAGATAGGCTCCTCTGGCTTTGAAAATATCGAGACAGATATAGATGAGATAAAAAGAAAATTAAGAACTCCAAATGCCGAAAGGATATGGTATATAGCACAGGCATTCAGGCATGGGATGGGCGTGAGGGAGATTTATGAACTCACATGGATAGACCCATGGTTTTTGAATAATATTAAGCAGATTGTAGAGATGGAAAAAGCTCTTCGTGATTCGTGTCCGTCAGCCGTGTCCATTACGGATAACGAATTACTGACACGGTTCACGGCATTATTGAGGGACGCTAAGGAATACGGTTTCTCTGACAGGAGGATTGCTGAATTAACAGGCAAAACAGAGGCTGAAATAAGGAGTTTAAGAAACGAATTTGGTATTAAGCCTGTATATAAGCTCGTGGATACCTGTGCTGCAGAGTTTGAGGCATATACACCATATCTTTATTCGACTTATGAAAAACTTTTTTATGGTGCAGAAGTGCGTAAGTGCGGAAGTATGACAGAAAAAGATTACCTGCATTCTGCTTCCGAGCTTCCGAGCTTCCGAGCTATCGTTGAGTGTGAGGCAAACCCAACAGATAGAAAGAAGGTTGTCATTCTTGGTTCAGGACCAAACAGGATAGGGCAGGGAATAGAGTTCGATTATTGCTGTGTACATGCTGTCTTTGCATTAAAGGAACTTGGCTATGAGACAATAATGGTAAACTGTAACCCAGAGACTGTAAGCACAGATTATGATACCGCAGACAGGCTTTATTTTGAGCCACTGACAATAGAAGATGTCTTAAGCATTATAGAGAAGGAAAAGCCAGAGGGGGTAATAGTCCAGTTCGGAGGCCAGACGCCTCTTAAGCTGGCAGTACCACTCGAAAGGGAGGGGGTAAGGATTCTCGGTACTTCTCCTGACTCCATTGACAGGGCAGAGGACAGAAAGAGGTTCAAAGAACTGCTTCATAAGTTGAATCTAAAACAGCCCGAAAGTGGAACTGCAATGTCCTGCGAAGAGGCTATAGCTGTTGCTAACAGGATAGGATACCCTGTAATGGTAAGACCATCTTATGTCCTCGGTGGAAGGGCAATGGAGATAGTCTACAATGAAACATCCCTGACTGATTATATGAAAAGGGCGGTTAAGGCGTCTCCTGAACATCCCATACTTATAGATAAATACCTTGAAGATGCAATAGAGGTTGATGTAGATGCCATATCTGATGGGATTGATGTCATTATTGGTGGTGTTATGGAGCATATAGAAGAGGCAGGGATACATTCAGGGGATTCTGCATGTTCCATTCCTCCATACTCCTTATCTTCAGATATCGTGGATGAGATAAAGAGACAGGCAAAGGTTCTGGCAAAAGAGCTTAATGTCGTGGGTCTGATGAATGTACAGTTTGCTGTAAAGGACAGCGATATATTTATCCTTGAGGTCAATCCGAGAGCATCACGGACAATTCCGTATGTAAGTAAGGCCACCGGTATTCCTCTGGCAAAAATTGCTGCAAAGGTTATGGCAGGAAAGACATTGAAGGAATTGGGTATTACAAGGGAAAGAGAGATACAGCATGTGGCTGTCAAAGAGGCGGTTTTTCCATTCGATAAATTTCCAGGTGTTGATGTTATACTTGGACCAGAAATGAAGTCCACCGGCGAGGTTATGGGTATTGATAGAGACTTTGGGCTTGCATATGCAAAGGCACAGGCTGCAAGCAAAAATAAGGTGCCAACAGCCGGCAAGATATTTATAAGCGTAAAAGACAAAGACAAGCCGCATACAGTGGATATTGCAAAAAGGCTTTCAGAAATGGGATTTCAGCTTATTGCAACGAGGGGTACAAAAAAATACCTTGAAGACATGGGTATAAGGGTCGAATTAATTAATAAGGTCATGGAGGGAAGACCCCATATTGTTGACATGATAAAGAATAGAGAAGTAAACTTCATAATAAACACGGTTACGGGTGCACAGGCACAGAGGGATTCATTGTCAATCAGAAGGAGCGCCCTTCAGTATGGCATTCCTTACACAACGACTATTTCTGGGGCAAGGGCTATTGTAAAGGCTATCGAAATGCTTCTAAAAAAGGAAATGGATATTAAATCAATACAGGAATACAATAAAGACAGTGAACAGTGAATAGAAACTTCCTTATAATACTAAATGCTATTCACTAACGACTATTCACTAAAATTAAGGAGGAGGTTTTATGGCATCTATTAAAAAAATCGGTGTTATTACAAGTGGAGGAGATGCAGGAGGATTAAATGCAGTAATCAAAGGTGTATCAAGATATGCCTATTCCTTAGGTATCGAGTCAGTTATTATTCCGAATGGTTATTCTGGACTTTATAATTTGGTCGATTTTGACAGGGTTGTATTGCTTGATGCTGAAAGGGTCAGTAAAATAGAGGCTTCACTTGCAGGCTCAGAAGCAGGGCACTCGCGCGTAAAACTAAGTAAGATAAAGGATCCCAATACATATGTCAGGATTAAAGATGGGCTCAAAAAATTTAATATTGATGCCTTAGTAATAAGCGGCGGTGATGATACAGGAAGTGTTGTTGTTGATTTATTTGAACAGGGTATTCCGTGTGTGCATGTTCCAAAAACCATGGATCTGGATTTGCAGCCATACAGCGTTGGGGCAGATTCGGCTGTAAATAGAATAGCTGCATTTACTAGAGACCTCAAGACAACAGGTCTCAGTCATAATCGAGTTTTGGTAATAGAGGTCTTTGGAAGATATGTTGGACACACTGCGCTAAGAGGAGGCATAGGAGCAGAGGCTGATTGTATCTTAATACCAGAAATACCGGTTGACTTTGATATTGTGTATGAACATATGAAGACTACATATTTCAATAGGGTTCTTAGAAGCGATGTCAGGGCAGGTACATATGTTATAGTTGTGGCTGAAGGTATAAAGACAGCCACAGGAGAGCTTTTATACGACGAATCAGCTGGCGTTGATGCCTTCGGGCATAAGAAACTTGCAGGTGCCGGAAAGTATGTTAGACAGCAGATAGAAAAAAGGCTAAAAAATGATCCAGAGGTAGTAGAATTTATGAAAAAGGCAGGAATGTACGCGCCAGGTGTTTATGAAATTCCTGAGGTAAGAGAAATGATACTTGGTCATCTTGTGAGATGCGGACAGACATCTGCATATGATGTAAATTTCGGCTACAAAGCTGGTGCAGCTGCAGTTGCGCTTTTAATCGAAGGAAAGTCTGGTGTTACTGTAGTAAATGTTGATGGTAAAACTATACGCTGGATAGCAGCCTCAGAGGCGATAAAACAGAGAACAGTTGACCTTAGCGAAATCCCACTCCATGAAAGTTTTGGTATATGCTTTGGGCGAAAACCAGAGGCATTTAAGCCTGAATTTTCAGAGGTTACAGGAGGTATTCAAAGACATCTATAATATTATAATATTAAATGACCGAACAAAAAGAGACTAATATGGTTTAAAATTAAAGCAGAGTAATTTATAATCAAGTTAGCAAGCAATAATTGCGCATTTGGGTACTCTGTGGAGGCTTTATGAGGAATAAGAAAATACTCTTTATTACGCCACCCTATCATTGTGGAGTAGTTGAGGTTGCAGGTCGATGGGTACCATTGACATTTGTTTATCTTGCCGGTGCAGCCAGAGAGGTCAATTTTGAGCCAATCATCTATGATGCAATGACAAAAGGAGTTGGGTTTGAAGAGATTGAGCAGAAGATTAGGGATGTTGAACCTGCTATAGTTGCAACGACTGCTATTACATCAACATATCCAGATGCACTTCAAATTTTGCGACTAACAAAAGAAATCAATGAAGATATTATTACTATAATTGGTGGAGTACATCCTACATTTCTTTATAAAGAGGTACTCAGAGATGGATGCATTGACTATGTCGTAATAGGAGAGGGAGAGCAGACACTTCAGGAATTACTTCTTTGTATAGAAAATGGCAAAGATGTACAAAATGTTAAAGGGCTTGCTTATCGCAAAGGTCACCTAACTGTTATTACCGGCAACAGGCCTTTTATTCAAGATCTCGACAGCCTTTCCACTGCATGGGATCTGCTTCAATGGAGTGATTACCGTTATTTTGTTATTCCAAATAGCAGATTGGGAGCAGTAAGCACATCGAGGGGATGCAGCCATAACTGCACCTTTTGTTCTCAGCAAAAATTTTGGCAGCAGAAATGGAGGGCAAGGAGACCTGAAAATGTTGTTGCTGAAATAGAACATTTAGCGAAAACATATGGTGTAAATGTAATTCTTATTCCAGATGAGTATCCAACGAGCGACAGACAGCGATGGGAGCGACTACTCGACCTTCTCATCGAAAGGGACATAGGTGTATATTTGCTAATGGAAACAAGGGCAGAGGATATTGTACGGGACAGGGATATACTTTATAAGTACAGGAAAGCAGGAATTGTTCATATATATATTGGAGTCGAAGCTACTGATCAGACAACTTTAGACCTGATCAAAAAAGATATTAAGGTAGAAACAGGCATAGAGGCTATAAAACTAATTCATGAGCATGGAATGATTACCGAGACGAGCTTTATACTCGGCTTTCCTCATGAAACTCATGATACAATTAATAAAACATTGTCACTTTCTAAAATTTACAATCCGGACTTTGCTCATTACTTAGCTTTGGCTCCATGGCCCTATGCTGACATGTATCATGAACTCAAGCCTTATATCGTTGAACATGACTACAGAAAATATAATCTGGTAGATACTGTCATTAAACCAAAAAATATGACTGTACAAGAAATCGACAAGGCAATTATCAATTGCTATCAGAGTTTTTATATGGGAAAGCTTTCCGAAATTATGTCTATGAAGGACGAATTCAAGAAGGCATATTTGCTTCGCTCAATGAAACTCATGATGAGTAGTTCATTCATAGTCGAAAAACTCGGTGCATTGGGTACTATTCCTCCTCAGGTCGAAATGTTGATAAAAAATATTGGGAAAGCTGCTGGTTCAGAAGCTTCGGTTAAGGATGATTTTATAGCAAAGGTATCGAAATCCATTACTATCAACGAACCAGTGGATAAGGTCTTTGCCTTTGTTGCAGATCCTGTGAACTGGCCACAATACATTACAGGGCTGCAGAGTGTGACCAATATCTCTCTTGATGGCATAAAAAAAGGCAGTTCATTCAACTGGACATACAGTATAAGAGGTTTTACCATTCAAGGTGAAGGGAAGGTAGTTGAATATGAGAGAAATAGAAGGCTTATGCTCCAGATGCATAGCCTGTTGCCCTTAAGGGAAAATATTCTCTTTGAGGAGAATGGAGAAGGAACAAGGTTGACTGTTGAGGTCGGCTACAAGGCTTCTGGAAAAGTTATAAGCTTTTTTTTCAATCTTATAAGGAAATCCTTGAATTTGATAGAGACCAACACTATACTCCAGAGGATCAAAATGCTCTGCGAGGCAGATAGTGGTATAAATCAAAAGCTTCACCAAAATTTATGAACCAGTTAAAGAATTAGGTCATCTTAACTTACGAGTACTCCTATTGTTGAACCCCAGAAAATTAACAAAAAATTTACTAATAATATGTGTAGTATTTATATAAACAATAAAGGTGGAATGATGCAAAAAGTAGAATTTGATTTTGAAGAACTTCTTGCAGAGTCTGTAAGGGTTCATGGGCATCTGTGTCCTGGTCAGGTCCTCGGAGTTAAAATGTCGATGCTTGGTTTGAGGAAAATTGGCATATATGACCCTAAGGGCAAGGATAAAAAGAACATTATAGTCTTTGTCGAGATGGACAGGTGTGCAACAGATGCGGTTCAATCGGTGACAGGATGCAGTCTTGGTCACAGAACGATGAAGTTTATGGATTACGGTAAGATGGCAGCCACATTTGTGAATCTCAGGACAGGCAGGGCTGTCAGGATTATTGCAAAGGAAGATGCAAGGGAAAAGGCAAAGGAATATCTCCCTGAGATTGAGGATAAATATAAAGCACAACTTGAAGCATACAGGATAATGTCTGACGATGAGCTTTTTGACATAATGGATGTTAAGGTGAAAATAAGTCCTGAAGATATGCCTGGCAGACCGATAAGGAGGGTTAGATGTGATATGTGCGGAGAGTATGTTCAGGATATGAGAGAGGTTTACGTACATGAAAAGATAATGTGCAGACCCTGTGCGTATGGGGGATATTATAATACTTGAAGGCAGACAATAATTTTTTAGCTAACGTTATGCAAAAAGGTCATAACGAAATAAAGATTAAATCAAAACTCTGGATAGAGGTGAATGGAGAACCTGTATTTGGGAGGGGAAGGAGGTTTCTTCTTGAGGCAATAGATAAGTATGGCTCAATTAATCAGGCTGCAAAGGAGATAAATATTTCATACAGGAGGGCATGGAGTTATATAAAGGCAATGGAGGAAAGGCTCGGTATAAAACTGGTTGAGCGACAGGCAGGAGGTAAAAACGGAGGAGGGGCTGCCCTTACAAACGATGCCCGCAAATTTCTGAGGCAATATGAGCTTATTGAAGATGGTATAAAAGAGATTGTTGATAAGAAATTTAAAACCATATTCGGGAAATAAAGTGTCAGAGACATAGCAGAGTAAAAGACTGTACTTTTGACACTATTGATCAGGAGGATGTTATGTGTGATATCCATGGTTCGGATACGAGGAATAGGATAGGTGTCAAAACAATTCCGGTAGAAGATGCAGTGGGTATGGTTCTGGCTCACGACATTACAGAGATAAGACAGGATGATTTTAAAGGAAGGGCATTCAAAAAAGGGCATATTGTCAGGGAAGAGGACATAAACCATCTCCAGAGACTCGGAAAGGAGAATCTGTTTGTTCTAAATATTGCAGACGACGAAGTCCATGAAGATGATGCTGCATATGCACTTGCCAGTGCCCTAATGGGCGAAGGTGTGAGGATGGAGGGAGAACCAAAGGAAGGCAAGATAAATATAATTGCTGATAGGGATGGGCTTTTAAAAGTAGATAAGGATGGCCTTTTCCGATTTAATATGCTTGGTGATGTAATGTGCGCAACATTGCATGATAATACATTTGTCAAAAAAGGTCAGCTTATAGCAGGAACAAGGGCGATTCCGCTGATTGTTAAAAAAGAGATTGTTGACAGGGCTGTGAAGATCGGAGAGGAAGTACGAAACATCGAAAGAACGAGAAGGCAAAAGTCAGGGATAATTGAAGTTAAGGAATTGAGAAAACCTAAGGCCGGAGTGGTCATTACAGGCAATGAGGTTTATTATGGGAGGATAAAAGATGCATTTGCGCCTATAATCAGAAAAAAAATAGAAGACTTTAATGGCGAGATCGTTGGCATATACTATGCACCTGACGATGAAGGATTCATAGAGGCAAGGCTCAGAGAACTCATATATGCCGGTGCTGATTTGCTCATTACAACAGGTGGCATGTCTGTAGATCCAGATGATGTGACAAGGTTTGCAATCAGAAGACTTGGCGCAACCGACATAACATATGGCTCTGCAGTTTTGCCAGGCGCAATGTTTTTAGTGGCATACATTAGAGCGGAAGAGCAGAAGTGCGGAAGAGCAGAAGTGCAGAAGGGCAGAAGTAACTACCGAACTTCCGAGCCAATTCCTATTCTGGGCATCCCTGCCTGTGGCATGTATCATAAGACGACCATATTTGATTTAGTCCTTCCGAGGATGCTTGCAGGTGAAATTATTGGAAGAAGAGAATTGGCTGAACTCGGACATGGTGGACTCTGTCTTAATTGCAGGGAGTGCAGATATCCTGTATGCCCATTCGGAAAGTAGTATATCAAACAGGACTGTGGTGTATGAGTTTAATATTTCTAAAACAGTTGTTATTGTCTGCCCTCCCGTGACTTAAAACATTCGATTATCTTATCCTCCTCAACCATGAGATCAACAAGGTAATCATAGACAATCTTTAAGTTATTCTTAAGGATTTCAATATCCTTATCTCCGGCCATGTCCCTTGCCAATCTAAATTCCTTTTGCCCTATGGTCGGGTCATCAAACTATTAATGTATAGTCATAAAATAAAAGACAGTTAATCAAGGCGTAATTATGTAACTTACCCATTAAGACCTTATCTCCTCCATCCTGCCCATACAGGAATTCCTGCACCGTCTCTGAGAATCAGTACACTGTCTCCCTTCTTCACCTCTGCAGCAATAATTGCGGGTTTGTCCATAATTGTCACCCTCGATCCTTTAATCTCTATCTCATCGCCCTTTTCAATCTTTGTATCGAGTCTCTCTATATACCAGCCTGGACCGAGATGAACCGATATGGTCTCTTTCTCTGTCTTAACCATTATATGAACTCCGTAAGACATGCCTTTCATTGGAATGATCCTATCGACTGATTCGACTATGCCTGATATAGTCTCTACAGTTGCGGTATTGTACATCCTCTGATACTGAGTGCCCATACCCCAACCGCTGCTCCCTCGCCATTTCATCATGCCTTTCATTGGCTGGGCAGAGACGAGTGAAGCAGTTAATGCAAATGATACTGCTAATAAGAAACTTAAGACTTTTCTCGTTCCCATAAATACCTCCTTGAGCTAAATTTTTTTAATTATCTCCTTTCTCTACCAAGTACTGATGAATTTAACATAGCACTAAATAAAATTCTTTTTCAAATCCATTCTTTATCCTCTGATAGACTAAACTTCTAAAGCAATTTCGAAAATCAAAATTTTAAATATATAAATTTTTGCAGTTGCAAAATGCATCCATTCATTTAAAATGCTTTTAATCTTGTTACTTAATATCAACTGATATATCTATTACATAAAAATATTTACAACACTGAAGTGGTTTATTGAAGCCGGCCCTAAAAAATATATTTATTAAATATTGAAATAAAAATTAAATTTAGTTTATATTTCAGGAAAATCGCAAATGTCTTTAACCAATACAAGTAGCATGAAAAATATTTTTTATAAATTTGTGAATTTTCTTTCTATAATCCTTTTAATTTTTTACCTTTTGATAAATTCAACTCAATGTAATGCAGGACAAAAAAATATATTGAAGGTTGGTTATGGCTGGATCGATTTCAGTTCCATGCTCATTGATATCAGCAATGTTAGTGTTATTTATGTAGGCGAAAATCATGATAACAGGTCTCATCACGAAGTGCAACTTGATGTAATCAGGTCTTTACATGAGAAAGGTTATTCCTTAGCCATTGGACTTGAGATGTTTACAAACAGGGATCAGGTTATTCTTGACAGATGGGTAGAGGGGAAGATTGATGAAAAGGGCTTTATTGAGGCATTCTACAGAAACTGGGGGGTTGGCTGGGGTTTTTATAAGGATATATTTTATTATGCAAAAAATAAAAAAATACCTTTAATTGGGCTGAATGTTCCAAGAGAGGTTACAAAGAAGGTTGCTGAAAATGGTTTTCAATCACTGAATAAGATGGAAAGGGCAAATTTACCACCAGGAGTTGCATGTGATATTGATCCCATGTATATGCAACTTTTACAGAGAATATTTGCAATTAAAAGACATAGTGATAGAACCTTCAGGAATTTTTGTGAGGCTCAGGTCCTCTGGGATCAGTCAATGGCATGGTACCTGAATCAATATATTCTGAAGAATCCAGATAAAAAGATTATAGTTCTTTCTGGTAATATTCATGCATGGAAATATGGCATCCCAAGACAGATTAAAAGGTTCAATGATTTTACCCAGAAAGTTATACTGCAAGGGAAAGATGATGAGTTTAAAAATATTACCCAGAATGAGGTGGATTATTTAATTATTCATAATTGAATATTACAATTAAATCACATATTTGTCTTAAGCCAGATTTTAAGGAGAAGCCTTTTTCTTCAACATACCTCTTTCCTATATATTAAGTCAGAATCTTTCCATTAATATGTGAGGGCGGTTTATAAACCGCCCTGTAAATGTCTTTAGAACAATCCCTTTACCTTTCCTGTATCTGTATCTACATCAATCCTTCTGTATGCAGGGTCAGAGGCTGTGCCAGGCATCAGTTTTATATCTCCTGCGACAGGCACTACAAATCCTGCACCCTTGAATACCAGCACATCCCTTACAAAGAGCTTCCATCCCTTAGGTACTCCTTTGAGATTCGGATTGTCTGAAAGGCTCAGGTGGGTTTTAACCATGCATGTGCCGAGTTTTGATGCCTCGGGATCCTGTTCGAGTTGTTTGACTTTGTTGAGGGCTGAAGGCGAGTATTCAACACCATCTGCTCCATAGACATCCTCTGCAATCATTTCTATGCGATGTCTCAAAGGCGTTTCGAGTTCATAGAGGAATTTAAAGTTATTCGGCTCATTGCAGGCGTCAATAACTGCATCAGCAAGCTCCAATGCCCCCTCGCCGCCGTATTGCCAGTGCTTTGATAACGCAACCCTTGCGCCTGCTGCCTCACAGATACGCTTAACCGCTTTAATCTCATTGTCTGTGTCTGTATAAAATGCATTTATGCAGACCACCGGAGGTATTCCAGCCTTTTTCACTATATTTATGCAGTGCAGGAGGTTTTCTGTTCCCTTTTCTACCCACTCAACATTTTCCTTTTTGTACTCCTCTGGTATCGGTCTTCCAGGAACTGGGATTGGTGCGCCTCCATGACATTTCAATGCCCTTATGGTAGCTACAATTACAACTGCATTTGGCTTGAGTCCTGAATATCTGCATTTCAGGTTCCAGAATTTCTCAAATCCAATATCAGCAGCAAATCCTGACTCTGTTACATGATAATCGCTTAATTTTAATGCAACCCTGTCTGCAATTATTGAAGACTGTCCTATGGCTATGTTGGCAAATGGTCCTGCGTGTACGAATACAGGCTGTCCTTCAATTGTCTGTATAAGGTTAGGGTTTATTGCCTGCACCATCCATGCTGTCATTGCACCTGCCACATCAAGGTCTTCTGTTGTTATTGGATTGCCATTTTTATCATATGCAACAACGATCCTGCCAATCCTTTCTCTGAAATCCTTTAAGTCTTTTGCAACTGCAAGTATTGCCATTACCTCTGAAGATACTGCTATGTCAAAGCGTGATTCCATCATAAAGCCGTCCTGTTTTCCGCCAAGACCTATGATGATTTTTCTCAATGCCTGTGCGCAGAAGTCCATTATCCATCCCATCTGGACATTTCTGGGGTCTATATTTAATCTCTTGAGTCCCCTCTTTGCAAGCTGCTCGTCTGTATAATTAGACTCGTGTTGTAGACGGGAGGTAAGGGCAACCATTGCAAGGTTATGGGCATTCATAATTGCATTTATATCGCCTGTGAATCCAAGAGAAAATGGTGTTAAAGGAATGCACTGAGACAATCCTCCACCTGCTGCAGAGCCCTTTATGTTCATTGTAGGGCCACCAGAAGGCTGTCTTATTGCGCAGGCAACATTTTTACCACGTTTCCCGAGCCCCTGAACAAGTCCTATTGTTGTTGTCGATTTTCCCTCACCAAGAGGAGTAGGGGTGATGGCTGTAACATCAATGTATTTTCCATCAGGTCTGTTAGACAGTCTGCCAAGCACCTTTGCATAATCTACCTTTCCGATGTAGTGTCCGTAAGGAAGAAGCTCTTCCTTCTGAAGACCGAGATTATCGGCGATCTCGTAAATGGTCTTCATGTTCTTTTCTGCTGCTTCAGCAATTTCCCAGTCTGCGTGCTTTGTTGGATCAAGCGGCATAAAAACCTCCTATAATTTATTTAATAATTAACAAGGGCTTTTATAAATTTCTGATTCATCAGCCGTACATTAAGCCCTGCAATTATAGCAATATTTTTGATTATCTTCAACATGATAAAAGGTTCTGTTTTTTCGAGTTTGTAAAACGATTCTTTTTCGATAAAAAGTAATTCAGAATTTTCGAGTATCATGGCATCAGATGCATGGTTGCTGTTTTCAAGAAGGGCTATTTCTCCTATGAAATTGCCTGTACCTAATATAGCAAGCGGTTGTCTCCATCCGTCAGGTGTAGTTTTTGATATTTCAACCTTTCCAGTTTTTATCATATAAATACCCTTACAAGGTTGACCTTCTTTAAATATATAACTGCCTTTTGAAAACTTTTCTATGGAGATAAAAGGGATGAGTTTTTCAATTTCTGCTTCCTCGAGACCCTTTAAAAGGATCTGTTCTCTTAGATCATTTTTCATCTTTTTCCCCCCTTACAGGCTCTATTTTTACAGCAGTAACTTTATATTCAGGTGTTTTAGCAAATTTATCGAGTGCTGCATTATTTGTCAATATGTTTATGGCTGCCTTGCCGTAATGCATAGGAATAAAAACCTCTCCTGTATTTACCCTTTCAGTCAGACGTGCCTTTAATTGTATCTGGCCTCTCCTTGAAGAGACCTTAACACTATCGCCATCACTAATTTTTAATGCTGTAGCATCATCTGGATTTATCTCTATATAAGGCTCTCCAGAGTGTTTCTCGATTCCCTTAACCCTTCCTGTCATTGAGCCGAAGTGATAATGGAAGAGGTGCCTGCCAGAGGTTAGCAAAAAGGGATACTCATTATCTGTTTTTTCTGCAGGAGGTATATACACAACATGTGTAAATTGCACCTTACCTCTCGGAAACCCGCCTTTGTAAAGATATTCAGTACCAGGGTGGTTTTTTGTTGGACATGGCCACTGTATTCCAACTTTTTCTATCCTTGAGTAAGTTATACCTTCAAGTGCAGGCCATAAACTGCCGAGTTCTTCAAATACCTGCTCAGGTGAGCTATAATTCATATCATATCCCATGTGCCTTGATAATTCTGAAATGATCCATAGATCCTCTTTAGACTCACCTGGTGGGTTCAGTGCCTTTCTAACTCTCTGTACCCTTCTCTCTGTATTTATAAATGTACCTTCCTTTTCTGCAAAACATGCGGCAGGAAATACTACATGGGCAAGCCTGCCAGTCTCTGTCAGAAATATATCCTGAACCACGAGGAAATCCAGGTTTTTAAAGCCCTTAAGTGTGTGTCCAATATTAGGGTCGCCTAAAACAGGATTTTCTCCCATGACATAAACTGCTTTAATTTTGCCCTTTATGGCATTTTCGGTAATCTCCAGAGCTGTAAGCCCGACTGATGACGAAAGAGAAACGCCCCATGCAGATTCGAACTTTTTCTGTATTTCGGGTATATTGACCCTTTGATAGCCAGGATAGACATTAGGTAGACAGCCTGCATCGCATGCACCCTGAACATTATTTTGCCCTCTGAGAGGATTAATACCTGAGAACTCCCTCCCAATATTCCCCGTCAGAAGGGCTAAGTTTGCGATTGCATTAACATTTTCTGTGCCGTGTGAATGTTGGGTGATACCCATCGTATAGTATATAGCTGCTCTTTTAGAGCTTCCATAGGTTATTGCAGCCTTAACAATATCTGCTTTGGGTACACCTGTAAGTCTTTCTCCGACCTCAGGGGTAAAATCCATGATGCTATTTTTCCACTCATCAAAATTTGTTGTATTCTGATTTATGAAAACCCTGTCATAAAGTCCCTCATTAATGATTACATGAGCCATGCTGTTTAAAAGGGCTATATCCGTGCCGGGTCTTTGCCTGAGCCACAAATACGAGAATCTGCACATGGCAACCTTTCGAGGGTCAGCAACAATGATCTTTGCACCCTTCCTGTATGCCTTTATCATCATGTTCGCTATTACAGGATGGGTCTCTTTCGTATTTGAGCCAATTATGAATATAACTTCGTTTTCTTCTATCTCTCTGATAGAGTTTGTCATTGCCCCTGAACCAAATATTGTGGCCAGACTGGCCACAGTGGGGGCATGTCAGAGACGGGCGCAGTGGTCTACATTGTTTGTCCCTATCACTGCCCTCATGAATTTCTGAAATAAGTAATTTTCTTCTGTTGTGCATCTTGCTGATGATAACCCAGCTATTGAGTCAGATCCATATTTTTCTTTTATCTCCATTAACTTTGAAGCAGTATAATCAAATGCCTCATCCCATGAAGCAGGCTTCAATTCACCGTTTTTCTTGATTAGCGGGGTTTTTAGCCTGTCAGGACTAGAAATAAATTCATATGCAAATCTACCTTTAATACATAATAACCCCTTGTTAGGAATTGAATTTTCCTTTGATGTGACACGCACAATTGTGTTGTCTTTTACATGGAGTGTGATGTTACAACCTACCCCGCAATAAGGACAGGTAGTATCAACCTCTTTTATCTTCCAGTATCTACCTTTCCCAAGCCATTCTTTCCCAACGAGTGCGCCTGTTGGACACACCATAACGCATTGTCCACAGAATTCACAGTTGAGGTCCCTCTCAAAAGGAGGACAGACCTTTGTATCAAACCCTTTATATGCAAAATCTATGGCTCCAACTCCCTGCACCTCATCGCATATCTTAACGCACCTTCCGCAAAGGATACATTTCTCCATGTCTCGTTCAATAAAGGGATTCCCGTCCTTTTTTGTATATATCCTCCGCTGTCCACTAAAAACAGGTGTTCTTATCTCATAAGTATATGCAAGCTCCTGCAATTCGCATTCTCCTGTCTTCTGGCACACCATGCAGTCATACGGATGGTCACTGAGAATCAAATCAATAATATCCCTTCGTAAGTTTTCTATATAGGGGGAATTTGTTATTACCTCCATACCATCCTCTACAACTGTTGTGCACGAAGTTACAGGTACTCCGTTTATCTCGACAAGACAGACCCTGCATGCCCCTGATGGTGTTATCTTTGGATGATGACAGAGTGCAGGTATGTATATGCCAATCTCTTTTGCAACCTCAAGAACAGTCATCCCTTCAATAGCCTCGACCTGCTGTCCGTTGATTCTGAGTTTTACTATCTTTTTTTCTCTTTCTATGCAGTACATAGATTATCCCTTTTTTATTGCCTTAAATTTGCATGCCTTAAAACATGCACCACATTTTATGCATAGTTCTGGATCTATTTTATGTGGTTTTTTGACCTCTCCTGTTATTGCCCCTACCGGGCAGACCTTTTTACAGAGGGTGCATCCCTTACATATTTCATCTATTATAGTAAAAGTTATAAGTGCTGTGCATACCCCTGCAGGACATTTTTTATCCCGAATGTGTGCCATATATTCGTCCCTGAAATGGCTCAGACTCGTGATGAATGGGTTGGGGGCTGTCCTTCCGAGACCACACAGGGATGCAGTTGTCATTAAGGCGCTCAATCTCTCAAGCGTAGTCAAATCAGCGTCCTCGCCTTTTCCATCTGTTATCTTTGTAAGCAATTCAAGCATCCTCTTTGTGCCGATCCTGCACGGTGTGCATTTTCCACAGGATTCCCTCTGGAGAAACTCTATAAAGAATCTTGTGACAGACACTATGCAATCATCCTCATCAAAGACAACCATACCGCCAGAGCCAACAATGCTACCAACCTTAGACAGGCTTTCGTAATCGAGACCCATGTCTATCATCGACAATGGAATAAGGCCTCCTGATGGACCTCCTACCTGCACTGCCTTGAGCGATTTATTACCTTCTATGCCACCACCGATACCATAAACTATATCCCTTAGTGACATCCCCATGGGTATCTCTACAAGACCGTTATTCCTTACCTTTCCAGAAAGCGTGAAGACCTTGGTTCCTTTGCTTTCCTTTGTACCGATGGATGAATACCATTTCGCACCCTTACCAATTATTAATGGTATATTCGATAATGTTTCTGCATTATTTATTACAGTCGGCTTCCCCCATAAACCCTTTTGTGCAGGGAAAGGTGGTCTGAATCTTGGCATTGCCCTTTTGCCCTCTATGGATTCCATTAAGGCGGTCTCTTCGCCGCAGATGAATGCCTCTGTGCCGAAGCTGAAATCTATATCAAAATTAAAACCGGAATTAAAGATATTATTGCCAACAAACCCATTCTCCTTTGCCTGAGAAATGGCAGTGCGCAACCTTTCGACAGACAGATGGTATCTTTCTCTTATATAGATATAGCCTTTTTCAGCACCTACTGCATAACCGCCAATCAAAAGTCCTTCTATTATTGCGTGTGGATTGCCCTCTGCCAATGGCCTGTTGACCTCACCAACATTACAAATTATATATTTGGGATTATCGGGCTGGTTTTTGCAAATCTCCCATTTTTTCCCTGTCAAAAAGCCACTTCCACCTCTACCCCTTAGACCTGACATAATTACCTTTTTAATCACATCATCCTGTGACATCTGTGTAATCGCCTTTTTTGCGGCTTTATAGCCATTAATGTTTAAATAATCCTCTATGCTTTCAGGGTCTATTTCTCCGCATGGACCGAGAACGATCTTGAACTGTTTGTTATGGAATGATTCATAATCATCTTTTGTGAGCCATTCAGTAATGGGCTCTCCTTTGACAATATGCTCATTTACGATCCTTTCAACCATTATAGGTTTTACAGACTGGTATGTTTTCTTTTCCCCGTCAATAATTACATCCACAAGTACATCTTTTGAGCAGAAACCCCTGCATCCGACCTTCTTGTAACCGCATCTCTTGCCTATCTGCGCCTCTATGCCGCTTTCATGGATGAACTGTTTAAAGGCACGTAAGACATCAGCACCTCCTGATGCCTTTCCAGATGTCCCCATGCATACCTTTATTTCTATGGATGAGTTTTTCATAGACTAATATTCGAACCCTGTGTATTCACCTTCCTTCTCATAGCCCTTTAATAGCTTGGTTACCTTTTCAGTATCCATGTCACCATATACCTCATTATTCAGGATTACCACCGGTGCAATACTGCATGCACCTATACAGGTGGCCTTTTGAACTGTGAAAGACAGGTTATGCGTTGTATCTTCTCCTTCACCAAGCCCAAGGATGCCCCTTGCTTCCTGAAGGATTTTATCAGCGCCTTTTATATGGCATGCAGCGCCACAGCAGATGGTAATAGTGTTTTTGCCTGTTGGTTTAAGGCGAAATTTTGGATAAAAGGTTATAACACCATAAAATTTGCTGGCAGGTATGTCGAGCTTGTTCGAAAACCAGTCAACTGCATCTTCTGGTATATACCCATACGCATCCTGAATCTTCTGTAAAAGATATATCAGATTACCCCTTTTTCTCCTGTAGTCGCTTAGAATCTTATTTAAGACCTTGTCCATGAGTTTATAACTATAACAATAATTTTAAAATATTCCAATAAAACAATGCTCTCATTAAAATTTTTAATTTTCTTGTGTAAGATGCTATAGTTAATAGTTAATGGATAAACAAGGAATAATTTGTTAATTTAAAAAATGAGAAAGACATCAATATTTATCATCGTTCTTGTTGTAATATCTGCTTTAACTATTTTTTTTATTAATAAATCAAAGGTTGTCGCTGTAAAGACCACAACCGCCAGGATACAGCCTTTGTTAATTACTGTTACTGCAACCGAGACAGGAACTATTAAGGCTGAGATTGATGCAAGCATAAGCACTCAGAGGGCAGGACGGATAACTCGTCTAATGTTTGACGAAGGTTATGTAGTGGATAAAAATAGCATCGTGGCTGAACTGGACTCAGATGATGCATACCTGAATCTTAAGCTTTCAGAGGCAACCCTTCAAAGGGCAAGGGCGAGGCTTGAAGAAATTAATGCCTCATTGAATGCTCTAAAGGCAGAGGTCGAATCAGATATAGCAAAAACAGAAGCTATTCTTATAGAGACAGAAAAGAGATTTAAAAGGGCAAAAGAATTAATTAAGCATGGATATATTACAGAGGTTGAGCTTGATTCTATAGAAAAGGAAAATTCCGTTGCAAAGGCTTCCTATGAATCAGCCCTCTCAAGAAGAAAACAGGTTGATGCAAGACTATTCGAGATGAGGGCGCAAGAGGCAGCAGTTAGAGAGACTGAGCAATCCTTTTTGATTGCAAAACTAAATTATGACTACTCGTTTATAAAGCCTCCCATAAGTGGAATAGTTATATCAAAAAATGTAAAACTCGGGGATACTGTTCCAAAGGGGGCAATTTTAGGCTCTATTGTATCTTTAGACTCACTTTATGTTCAGGCCCTTATAGATGAGGCTGATATAGCAAGGGTCTCTATAGGAAAAGAGGCACATATAACTATGGATGCCTACTACGGAAGGATTTTTAAGGGTGAGGTCTACAGGGTATCCCCTGTAGTTACTGGTGGTAAGCAGGAAACAAGGACGTTTGAGGTAAGAATAAGATTTAAGGAATTGCCGCCTGCTATTAAACCAGGCATGTCTGCTGAGGTCGAGATTATTGTAGATAGGGCAGATAAGGCATTGGTCGTTCCTTCGCAGGCAGTCTTTGAGAGAGAGGGCAAGTCTTTTTTATATATTGTCAAAGATTTTAGGGCAAGACTTGTTAATGTCGAGACAAGGCAATCTAATTGGACTTATACAGAGATAGTATCAGGCATTCAAGAAGGTGATGAGGTAATAACAAATATAGATACGGTAGGACTGAGTGACGGAGTAAAAGTTCGAAAGAAATAATGGTCATACTACGTGACATTAAAAAGAGCTATTTTCTCACTAATAGAGTAATAGAGGTATTAAGAGGCATATCACTGGAAATTAAAGATGGTGAATTTATCTCACTTATGGGCCCTTCAGGGGCTGGGAAATCAACTCTTTTAAATATAATTGGGTGTCTTGATGTGCCGACATCCGGCAAATACATTCTTGATGGTATCGATATAAATACATTGTCAGAAAACGAACTATCTGAGATAAGAAACAAAAAGATCGGTTTTGTATTTCAGAACTTTAATCTTATACCAAGATTGTCTGCCTTAAAAAATGTAGAATTACCTTTAATTTATAGTAAGGTTTCATCAGCAGAAAGAAGAAAAAGGTCTTTATCTCTTCTCGAAAAAGTTGGTCTTTCTGATCGTGCAAATCATCTACCAAATGAGCTTTCCGGAGGTGAGCAGCAGAGGGTATCCATAGCAAGGGCAATTGTAAATAATCCATCTATAATTTTGGCTGATGAACCGACCGGTAATCTTGATTCTAAAACAGGAAAAGAGATAATGGAAATCTTCAGGTCGATCCACAAAGAGGGTGCTACAATAATAATGGTGACCCATGAAATGTCAATTGCGGAGTATGCAGAAAGGATAATAACAATAAAGGACGGCATTTGTTACAACGGATGTTTTCAAAATTAGTTTATGCATTGAAAGACTGAGGACATGAAGATTTCGGTTGTTCAACAGATTTACCAATGCAATACTGGGAGTTTAGATATTAAATATTTTGGATAGGCAAATAATCGATGGAAATCTTAGAGATAGTCAGGATATCAAGGGACTCTTTATTCGTAAATAAGATTCGCTCTTTATTGACAATGATTGGAATTATAATAGGGGTTGGTGCAGTAATCCTTCTTGTTTCCATAGGAGAGGGTGCAAGGAGAGAGATACAGAGGGAATTGGGGGAGCTCGGTTCGAATATACTCGTTATAGTGCCAGGGAAAACATCAAGAGAGGGTGGCATGCACATGGGGACATCTGCTGTAAGAAAGATTACATATGATGAGGCAAGGTTCCTTGAAAAAAGGGTCAGGAATATTGTTAGCGCTGTACCGGTGATAGTTGGTACCTCGTGGATAAAATACAGGGGCAAAAGCAGGGACACATATGTTGTAGGTGTTACAGAACAGTACTTTGATATAAGGAATCTGAAAATAGCGATTGGCAGAAGTATAAACACATCTGATGTCGATTCGAAATTAAAGGTATGTGTACTGGGGACTACTGTAAAAAAGGAGATATTTGGTGAGGCAAACCCTATCGGTGCAGTTATTTCAATCGGAGATATGAAATATCGTGTTATAGGTATCATGTCACCCAAAGGAATGGCCCTCGGTTTTGATATAGATGATGTAGTATTTATACCAACTACATCTGCAATGGAGCTGTTTGATACAGATAGACTTTTTAATATTACTGTTAAGGTCAGGAGTGCCGAACTTATCGAAAAAACAAAAGAGGAAATAAAGGTCATTTTGATGAAAAGGCATGCAAACAAGGAAGACTTTACAATTTTAAGCCAGGATGAGATGCTGGCTGTTATGGGTAGAGTCCTTAAGATAATGACCGCTGTACTTGCTGGAATCGCAACAATATCCCTTATTGTAGGAGGGATTGGTATTATGAATATAATGCTCGTTTCTGTAAAGGAAAGAACGAAAGAGATTGGTATCAGGAAGGCTGTTGGTGCAAAAAACAGGGACATACTCGCTCAGTTTCTTGCAGAATCTGTAATGCTCAGTATTACGGGTGGATTGGCAGGGATCATTTTTGGTATAGCACTATCTTTTGGGCTTCGGTTTTTCTTCGATTTTCTGCCGACATATTTAGCATGGTGGTCTGTTATTGCTGCATTTCTTTTTTCGGCTGTTGTTGGTATCTTCTTTGGTGTTTATCCTGCTCGGAAGGCAGCCCTATGTGACCCGATTGTTGCATTGAGGTATGAGTAAAAACAGTTTATAAGTTATACTAATGATAATTTTATGAAAAAAAGAATCATTTATATAACGATTTTAATTTTACTGATCGGCCTTTTTTTACAGATATCGAGGGGACAGAATGTCTCTAATTATTTAAAAAAATTAATTCTGCCTGAACTCGAAAATGCCACTGGCAAAAAATTCATATCACAAAAGATATATATAAATCTTATCCCACTTTTTATTGAGATAAAGGACCTGAAATGTTTTGATGACAGTGGTAATAGAATTATCTCAGCTAAAAGGGTTAAGGGCTACATCGGTCTTTCTGGGCTCTTAAATAAAGAGATAGTCATAAAAAGATTAGTTTTAAAAGACACGGAAATAAATTCTGACTTTGAGCAAGCAGAAGAAATTACTGAAAACGTGAAGAGATATTTAGCAGAAGAGTCAAAAATGCCCCTTAAGGTAATTATAAAATCTATTACAATTGTCAACGGAAACATAGGATTTCAAGACAAGGACATATCGATGTCCGCTCAAGGGGTAAACGCAGATATTATCTTATCCATTACATCAAGATTCCGGATAACATCAAAGAAAATCGTGGCTATTATGAAAGATATCCCGGAATTTATAGGAACATTAGATACATATATGGTACTAAAGGAGAAACATATTGAACTCGAAAGATTGAAGATTACATCATATGGTTCTGAATTTATTACATCCGGCAAATTTGGAATAGAAAAATCAGACAGCAGGTTTCATATTGATACAAATATATTAATGGAATCCATTAAAAAGATGTTTTCTCTCGAGAAAAGAGGGGAGGGAAATATCTCAGCTAAAGGCGAAATAAGGTTTGATGATTTCAAGTCAATAGATAAAATCTATGTTGACCTGAAAATAAAGGCTGATATGTATCTTGAGACACTGATGGAATTGTTGAATGTCAGGGAAAAACTCGCTGGATATATGAAGATCGATGGTGATCTTAAGGGTAATTTAAGGGATCTACGTGGAAGAGCTAAGGCAAGGCTCCAAAGGGGCAATCTGTTCGGTGTAGAAGTTACTGCATTAGACTGCAGTGTCACCTACAATAATGGCATCATGAAGTTTACAAATGGAAGGGCTAATCTTTATGGGGGAGCTGCTGATGTTGAGGCAATGATACATCTGCCGGTGGTTGAAAATTACAGTTTTAGTGTGAAGGTAAAAGATATTGATAGCAAAGGGGTTTTTAAATTAATAAATTGGGATCCAATGATAGCTCGTGGAAAGGTATCAGGCGAGATAACCTCCTCTGGAAGTGAGTTCAATCCATATGGAAAATTTCATTACATTAGTAAGCCAGAGGGAAGGGATGTTATTGATAGAATAAAAGATATACGCAGTGAATTCAAAATGCAGAATAATATCATAAGATTCGAAGGCATGACAGTTCGGACAGAAAAATCCCTTCTCCAGTCAGATGGCACTGTTAACATAAATAGAAATGAATTAGAATTTTCTGGCAGAGGAACAACAATGGACATCAGAGAAATCTTATCTCCATACTTTACTGCTATTTCTGGCACAGGTAGTTTTGAATTTTCTCTAAATGGAAAAATTGAAGACCCGTTATTGGATTTAAATCTGACCTCAAACAATCTTGCCATCCATACATCCGAGCTTTCAATATCAGATATAGTGAAAGACAGGACACTCAGATTTCAATCAGCAGAAGGGAGTGTAAGCTATAGGAAGGATATTTTGAATATAAAAAAATTCCTTGCCGTCAGTGATAGAGAAGAATACAGGGTTGACGGCAAGGTCAATTTTCATAATCCTAGGAGGCTTTTTGATCTAAAAGAGCCCTATTATAACCTTAATCTATCAATTAAAAATGCTGATATCAGAAATCTATCTGGCATATTTCATAATGCCCCCAACTTTGGTGGTGAAATTGACGCAAAATTCAGTCTTTTGGGACATCCTGATGACATAAAGGCCTCAGGACAATTTCATTCGACCGGATTCCGATTCAATAGTTATTTAACAGACCAATTAAAAGGAAAGGTATCATATGAAAAAGGGGTATTTTATTTCAAAGACCTGAAAGCAAAAAGGTCAGACTCAGAGATGCAACTTGACGGTGAAATCCGTCTTGACGGCAGATTTTTGTTTCTTGCTGATGCAAGAAAAATAAGGTTATCTGATGTATTAGAAAATACCTTAAGGCATAAAATTTTTGAATCAGTTTATTTTACAGATACAAAAATAAAAGGAGATGGTACATTTAAAAACCCAGTTATAGAGATAACATCTGAGATATATTCAGAAAAATACGATGGTCATTCAATCGGTAAAGGAAGAATTAAGGGGACGATAAGGGATGGGCTTATTGATCTGGTGGCAAATATCCTTGATGGAAGATTAAATATTAAAGGAAATGCAGAGCTGACAGAGAAACTGCCGTGGTCAGCCAAGATCGAAATTAAGCCAGCCAGATACGATTTCTTGATAGAGGGCTTCCTTAAAGATATACCTGAGGATCTATTGCTTAATCTCTCAGGAAATATTATGGCAAACGGAGATAGAGATAATATTAATGCCAAGATAAAATTCACGAGGGCGCATATTTACCTTTACGGTATTGGTTTTACAAATAGCGCTGATATTGATGTTACCCTAAATAATAAGAGATTTTCTATAAATAAATTCTCCATGAAGAGCGAAGAAGCAGAAATTGGTGTTTCTGGTGAAGCGGTAATAGGAAAAAATCTCGATATCATGATAAATGGATATTCCTCTCTCTCACCCTTTAAGGCATTAGTCAAAAATATTGAGACATTGAAAGGAGATTCATCTTTTATATTTTCTATAAATGGAGACTGGAATAAGCCCAAAATAAACGGCGGTATAGATATAAGCAATGGAGTCTTAGGGTTTAAGGATATATATTACCGCCTCACATCAATAAATGCCTATCTATATATAGATGAAGATAAAGTTATTATAGAAAGGGCATCAGGCAGACTCGCTGGAGGTGATGTAAAAATCTCAGGGATAGCATACCTTCAAGGGTTTTCACCGAGGAGATTTTTTATAGAATCCAGATTAACCAATATAACAACAACTATATCAAAAGATTTATGGATTAACTTTGACGGAAATCTTTACTATCGCGGTAATATGGAATCACAGACCATATTAGGAAATATAAATCTCAACAAGGCGAGATACAGCAACAGGATTGATTGGAAGACATTGATATTGAGGGCGAAACAAAAAGATATGCCCAAGACCGAACGATCGATGTTTCAAAAAACTAATCTTAATGTAAATGTTATAGGTGATAAGCTTGTAATCGATAATAATCTTGCAAGGGCATCAATGAAATTAGATCTGCTTATAAGAGGCATTATAGGACAGCCGGTCCTAATTGGTAAGGTCGAAACAAACGAGGGAATTGTTTATTTTCGAAATAATGAATTTAAGCTATTAAAGGCGAGCCTTGACTTTTCAGACCCATATACCATAAATCCCTATTTTGACATTATCGCTGAAACAAACATAAAAGGATATAACATAAGATTAAGTCTCGATGGTTATGCAGACAATTTTAATATGGCTTTATCTTCTTCGCCACACCTTGATGAAATGGACATATTCAGCATTCTCACTGTTGGTAGGGTAGGAAAGGATATAAAAGGGCTTGAGGGTGGAATAGGACTGAGCGAGGCGACATCTTTTTTAACAGGAGAGTTTCAGGATATATTTGAGGAGAGATTAAGAACAATTACAGGATTTGACAGGGTTCAGGTAGACCCTTATGTTTCGAAAACTACAGGAACTATTTCCCCTCGGGTTACACTCGCTAAGAGACTATTAGGAGATAAACTTTATGTAACTTATAGTACCGGTGTTGGAGGGGTAACAGAAGAGCAGGTGCTGCAATTAGAATACAACCTGACGAAAGATATATTTCTAATTGGTCAAAGAGACGATAGGGGTGGCATGGGCGGAGATATTAAGTTCAGATTCGAGTTTAAATAAATGGAAATGAATTTTTGGAATAAAAGATTTATTTTACCAATAATATTTTTTTTCTTAATCTTGGGTTCAGAATTTACTTATTCTTATGTCAATTTATCAATCAATACTATCGAAGTCTCTGGCCTCCACTCCATATCAAATGAAGAGCTTTTGTATTTATTGGATTTAGAAAAAGGAAAGATTCTCGATAGGGAAGCACTAAGTAGGGGTATAAAAAGGGCATTTTTAAAAGGGATTTTCGACGATATACAGATACAAATGGATGTTACCGATCTAGAAGGAGCGAATATAAGAGTAATAGTTAAAGAAAAACCTATAATAAGCTCAATAAAGATTAAAGGCAATAACTACCTATCAGAGAAGGATATAAAAAAACAGTCTGCAATAAAAAAAGGCGAAAGGCTTAATTTATTAAAAATAAACCACTCATTAAGCGCAATAGAAAGGTTTATGAAGGAAAAGGGGTTTGTTTCTCCTTCTGTTTCTTATGATCTAATAAAAGAAGATAATTCAGTTGATGTTATATTTAATGTTTCAGAAGGAGAGCCCGTCATTATTAAACAGATCAGAATTCACAAACATGAAGATATTATTCTTTCTTTTTTAAGGTTATCTGAGGGTGAAATATTCGATTCATTAGAAATGGAAAGGCTTTCTAAAAGACTAAAAGAATATTTTAGAAAACAAGGCTATATACATACAAATTTAAAATATGACTTCAAGAATGGAGTACTTGATATAAAATTAGATGCTGGTAAGAGGGTTAATATAAGTTTTGATGGCAACAAGGCATTGTCATCAAAAATTTTGATCAAGCAGGTGCCTTTTTTCGATATCGGTGATTATAGCGATGAACTACTTGAGGAGACGGTAACTAAAATACTAATGCTATATCATACTGATGGATATCCATTTGCCCAGATAGCACCTTCGGTATCTGTGACCGATGAATCTATAAGTATCCAATTTTTTATATACGAGGGACAGAGGTATACAGTTGATTCTATAGAGTTTAAAGAACCCCCTGATGATTCAATTTCTTTGTCTGAAGATAGATTGAAGGAGGTCCTTTTTCTGAAAGCTGGCGGATACTATAACCCTGACCATTTAGATTCTGATAGGTCAAATATTGAAGAGTTTTACAGGGCACTCGGATATATAGATGCAAAGGTCGAGAAACCAGAGGTAGAGATATTTGATAATGTAGTAAAAATAAGATTTTTAATAAACAAGGGCAAAAAAATTACGATTTCAGGCATTGCCTTAAAAGGCAATACCCATATCTCAGATGAAGAGATACTATCACAGATACCATTAAAAATAGGTGATCCTTACAACGAGATCGACATATCCGACTCAAGACGGAGAATATTACAACTTTATGGTGATATGGGATTTTTGGATGTAAGGGTATCAATTTCAAAAGAGATTTTAGATACATCTGCATATTTGGCCTTCGAAATCATAGAAGGTGATGTTACAAGGTTTGGTAAGGCTATTATCAGGGGTAATGATAAAACAAAATATAAAATCATAAAAAGGGAATTGCTTCTTGAAGAGAGTAAGCCACTTAATTACAGTACACTGTTTAAAGAAAGACACAAGATTTATAGACTTGGCTTATTTAAGGATGTGGATGTCGAACTACTCGATAAGGTCCAACAAAAGAGAGACGTGCTTTACTCTTTAGAAGAGGCTAATGCAGGCATTGTAGAATTCGGTATAGGTTATGGTGAGTATGAAAGATTGAGAGGTTTTTTTGACATAAGCTATAAAAATTTGTGGGGTATGAATAAATATGTATCTTTTAAGACAGAATTCAGCACCCTGGAGCAAAGATTCATGCTCTCTTATCAAGAACCTTTATTTTTAGGCATAGATGACCTTATATTTAAAGGATTAATATTATATGAATACAGAAAGGAGAGGAATATCGATACTGATGAAATAAGATACAGGATAAAAAGGAGTGCAGCAAGCATGGGAGTAGAAAAGAGATTAAGCAAAAGCCTTCAATTGGAGTCATATTATGACTTTTCTGTGACAAAGACATCTGATGTACAACCTGATGTTATTTTAAGTAGAGAAGATACAGGGACACTTATTATAAGTGGATTGCGAGCTGGTTTGCTTTACGACATTAGAGATAACCCCTTTAATCCCACAAAGGGATTACTGGCAGGGGCATCTCTAAAGTTTGCATCTTCAGTCTTTTTATCTGAGACTGAATTCGCAAAGATTGTGTTATATGCAAATCATTATTATAGTCTAAGCAAAAGGATTGTGCTTGCAACCTCTCTTAGGGGAGGTGCTGCTGAAGGATTCGGAGTTACAAAAGAATTGCCGCTGGTTGAGAGATTTTTTCTTGGTGGCAGGAATACAGTCAGGGGATATGATCAGGATACCCTTGGTCCAAAAGGCAAAGATGGCATTCCAACAGGAGGCAACTCTTTTTTAATGGCCAATCTTGAATTAAGAATTGATGCAGGCAGGGGAGTCGGAATCGTAGCATTTGTTGATGGTGGAAATGTATGGAGGCTCATTCAGGATATTGATATAACAGGCATTAAATTTACTGCTGGGATAGGGCTCAGATATAATACGCCTGTTGGGCCTTTTAGACTCGACTATGGACATAAACTCCAAAGGGAACCAGGCGAGAGTAAGGGTGCGCTACACTTTAGCATTGGTCATGCATTTTGATAAAATTCTGAGTGAAATGATGATAAATCTTAAATTATCCTCAAGGATTTTTTTGATTCTTGTGTCTTTCTTTATCTTTAACTCTGCATTTGTTACAGATTGTGGTGGTTGGGAAATAATAGAACGCGTCGTTGCATATGTTGATGATACCGCCATCACATTTTCTGAGTTTCAGGAAAGATTTGAAAATATGAAAAAATCCATGCCTGATATTACAGAGAGAGAGGTCATTGACTCCATGATAAACCGACTGCTCCTTTTAAGACAGGCAAAGATAATGAGACTCGAAGGCGCAACAGAAGATGAAATCTTATCAGAATATATTGATATTAAAATCAGGTCAGTCATATTCATACAGGAAGATAGCATCAGGCAGTTTTTTATGGAAAACAAAGATAAATTCGAAGATACAGATTATCTTTTAGTAAGGGACGAGATAGAAAAATATCTCTTTGAATTAGAGACGAATAAGAAGTTGAGGGGACATATCGAGGAATTAAGGTCTAACACGGAGATAAAGATAAATTTATGGCATTAATCAAGATTCTTTATAACAGCATGCTCATCGCATTCAGGAAATTTAGGACATCTTATACAATCTCCCCAGATTTTATGTGGTAGTCTTGATTTGTCAATTTCTTGAAAGCCGAGTTTTTTAAAAAAATCTGGCTGATAGGTCAATGCAAAAACCCTTTTTACTCCAATTTGCCTTGCGTCATTCAGGCACCTTTTAACAAGGCTCTTACCTATACCAATCCTTTGATGTTCTTCTTTTACAGCGAGTGACCTGATTTCTGCAAGGTCTTCCCACAATATATGAAGAGCACATATGCCTTTGATTATTCCTTCATCTTCATAAATAAAAAAATCCCTTATTCCCTCATATAAATCATTGAGCGACCTCGGAAGCATCTCTTCTTTTTTTGCAAAATCGTTTATAAACTTATGGATCTCTCTGATGTCCTTTATCTTTGCCTTTCTTATCATAATATAACACTTACGAGAATATTTCTAACTGGCTATAATCTTTAACAAAAAGTTAGATTATAGTTATTAGTCCAATACTTAAATTAAAAATCTTTAGTCCTTATAAGAGCTAAATCATATCCCTTTTTAATAAGATCTTTATTTGTGTCTGCCAATCCTTTCATGCGGGCTGGAATTATTTCATCAACGGCCTGCATTACAGAATCTAATTTAAACATATTTGTAATACCAACAAATGCCCCTGCCATAACCATGTTAGCAGATTTTGTATTTTTTGATGATGCAGATATCTCTGTAGCAGCAATACCGATAGTTTTAGTATGTTTATAGTTCTGAATTTCGATATTAATCAAAGATGAATCATAAATTAGGATCCCATCTGGTAAAAGCCTTTCTGAAAACCTCCTGCAGGAAGCCTCGTTCATAGCAATCAGGATATTGGGGTTTCTAATTACAGGAGATCCTATCATATCATCTGAGATAATAACTGTACAGTTTGCGGTACCACCTCTCATTTCGGCGCCATATGATGGAAACCATGTAACCTCTTTACCTTCAAGCATACCAGAATAAGCTATTAATTTCCCCAAAAATAGTATTCCCTGACCACCAGAGCCTGCGATTATTATTCTTTTTTCCATTTATCCTTGATGACCCCTATCTTATAAACATTCATCATTTTGGTTCTCATCCATTCAATAGCATTTTCTGGTGGCATCCACCAATCAGTAGGGCAGGGTGAGAGTATCTCGACAAAACTGAACCCTTTACCTTCCAACTGATATATAAATGCCTTTTCAATGAGCCTCTTGGTATCAAGTAGATTCTTCGGCGAATCTATGGCAGTCCTTGCAATCAAGGATACTCCATCTATAGTCGCCAGCATCTCGGACACGTGCAGTGGATAACCGGTTGTCCTGATCTCCCTGCCCCTTGGGGTAGTGGTCGTTTTTTGCTCTAAAAGGGTTGTTGGAGCCATCTGACCGCCTGTCATGCCATAGGTGGCATTATTAATAAAAAAGACCGTGATGTTTTCTCCTCTGTTTGCTGCGTGTATGATCTCAGCAGTTCCAATTGCAGCAAGATCTCCATCTCCCTGATAAGAAAAAATAATCCTGTCAGGCAGGGTGCGCTTCATCCCTGTAGCAGCAGCTGGCGGCCTTCCATGGGCAACCTCTATCATATCAAAATCAAAATAATCATAAGCAAAGACAGCGCAGCCAACAGGGGCAATACCAATGGTCTTTTCCTTGATACCGAGCTTGTCTATTGCCTCGGCTATGAGGCGATGTATTAGGCTGTGTCCACAGCCAGGACAATAACGAAAAGGGGTTGATTTAAGGCTTTTGGGCCTTTCAAATATCTTTTTCATATTTCATTTTAACATATTTATCGAAGAACTTTACGAGGCATGCTCTAATAATAATCCCTCAAGAAGCCCATAGTCACTTATTATTATTGCATTACAGCCTACTATCTCCATTATGGTCAATAAAATGAGAACCCCTGGTATGATTATGTCTGCCTTATCTCTTTCGAGCCCTTTGATACTGTAACGACCTGAAAGGGGGAGTGAGATCAATTTCTCAAAAATCGACCTGATGGCATCTAAGGTAATTCTGTGGAGATGTATTAGTTCACCATTATAATTCTCAAGACCAATTTCTATAGCTGCTAATGTTGTTGCGGTTCCTCCAGTAGCAATTATAATATGACTATTTTTTAAACTATATTCTTTAAATTCATTCATAACCATTTCAAAAACATAGCTTTTCAATCTATTTAATTCAGCAATGGTTGGCGGATCGTTTTTTATAAATTTCTCACAAAGCCTAAGTGCCCCAATAGGAATACTACCCATTCGAAATCTTCCTTCATCAATAACCTGTTGGAAGTCAGAATCATCGTCTCTCTCATCAAAAACATAAGAAATCCATTCCGTACTGCCACCGCCGATATCAATTAGCAAAAGATTATTTGGTGTGTTAATAGTAAATTGGAGTGAAGGAATTATACCCTTTAATGTTAATTCTGCCTCTCTTTGTCCAGAAATTATCTCTAGCTCAGACCCCATCAACTCTCTAAATGATGATACAAAAAAATCCCTATTTAGAGCCTCTCTGAGTGCACTCGTTCCTACAGCAACTATATTGTTTACATTATAAGATTCACATGTTGCTTTAAGTTTTTTTAGATATTCCATTGTTTTTTTAATATTAATTATATCAAGGGTAGTTGTTTCTGAAATACCCTTACCGAGCCCTGTCACATATCTTTCTGATGCAATACGAATAACCTTACCATTTTTTGTATAACCTATTAAGAGCTTTACGGTATTAGTACCAATATCTATTACACCAATAAGTTTAACAGGTTCAGCAATCTTCATCGAATGTTTTTATAATTTCCTCAATAGCGTCTTTAATATAAACTTTTTTTGTCTTTTTATTTCGCCTGATTTTGATCTCTATCATATTATCTCTTAATGTCTTTTCACCGAGTATGACATGAATGGGAATCCCAATTAAATCAGCATCTTTAAACTTTACGCCGGGTCTCTCGTCTCTATCATCAATTAAAACCTCCATCTGTTTTTCTTTCAATCCATTATAAAGGAGTTCGGTGACCTCTATAGTTTTGGTATCCTTAATGTTTAAAGGGATTAGTTCGACATCAAAAGGGGCTATGCTTTTTGGCCATATGATACCATCCATGTCATGGTTCTGTTCAATAGCAGCAGCAGCTATCCTTGCCGGACCTATTCCATAACTCCCCATAATTAATGGTCTCTGCTTACCTTCACTATCAAGAAATAATGCATCCAATGGAATGGAATATTTAGTGCCTAACTGGAAAATATTACCGATTTCAATCGCTTTTTCGATCTTAATTGAATGATTACATTTAGGGCAACCTTCGTTGTCCTTTGCTACATGAAGGTCATGCCATTCAGCTTCGAAATGAATATCAGCACGAATACCTTTGGCATGATAATCTGTCTTGTTGGCACCTGAAATGTAAGTACCATGTTTAAGACAGTGATCAGCTAATATGCGTATATTATGCCCCATTGGTCCTATAAATCCCACCTCTACTCCAAGTAAAGTGTTTACCTCTTCCTTCAGGGCTGTCCTAAACTGTCCAATTATTTTTTTGAGCTTTTTTTCGTGAAGTTCCTGATCGCCCCTTATGAGAACAAGGACAGGGCCTTCGGTAGCCATAACTAATATGCTTTTAATGAAATAACAGGGTTCTATGTTTAAATAATCAGAAACCTCTTTAACAGTCCTTTTTTGAGGTGTATAAACCTCCTCATAATCCCATTCCATGTCCTCAATCGATGAGGGAACTGACATTGCGACTTCGATGTTGGCTGCATAGCCACAGTTATTGCAAATAATGATCTCATCTTCACCAGCAGGGCTCGGTGACATAAACTCATGTGCAGTCGCACCTCCCATCATGCCAGGATCGGATTCGACTTGATAGAAATGTAAACCACATCTCTTGAAAATCTTATGATATGCATTTGCATGAAGGTTATAGCTTTTCTTCAGACCCTCATAATCGGCATCAAAGCTATAACTATCTTTCATTATGAACTCCCTTGTCCTTAAAATGCCACTTTTTGGTCTTGCTTCATCACGCAACTTAGTTTGAATCTGGTACCATATCTGTGGCAACTGCCTGTATGAGCGAATCTCTTTTGATGCGAGCCATGTCATTATCTCCTCGTGTGTCATTCCGAGACACATATCCCTATCAGTCCTATCTTTTAATCGGAACATTTCTTCCTTTATGTCATACCATCGACCAGTCTTCTGCCATATATCAGCAGGGTGGAGTATGGGCATGGATATTTCCTGTGCCCCGATTGCCTCGATCTCTTCTTTTAAAATTTTATTTATTCTATTTAAGACCCGCCACCCGAGTGGCAAAAATATATAGAGACCAGCAGCAAGTTGACGCACATAACCAGCTCTCAACATAAGCATATGGCTGACAGCTTCAACCTCTGAAGGAACCTCACGCATAGTAGGAATAAACATCTTAGAGAATCTCATAATCTCACCCCATAAAAATTTTAATTTACAAATGATAAAACAGGTTGGGCATACAATGTCAATTTAGGATGTCTTGTGATACTTGAATGTATGAGTTTTCATTGATTGCGCAGGGTTTAGACCAATGTGGCTTGTCGTTTAATTTGATTTTTTTAACCATAACCCGGCACACATATCTAAATAATTTTACATAATATATCTTATCAGACATAAAAAATAAACACGATTTGTTAAAAACCTGTTATTAATTCGGTCAAAAATTATCATCTGTTACCAATGATAAAACTTCTGGTGGGAGATGTACAACTAATGTGCAGAAAAAAATTTATTAGCTGTTAAGGACTTGTAAAGAATTATCAAGCAAACCCTCGACAATGCCATTTTTGTTACCAGATATAACACAATTCAAAAGCATACCCTCTTTTAAGCCAATCTGCTCTTTAATGTGAATTTTGATAAAATTATCAGTTGTTCCAAGAAAATAGCCCTTGATCCTCTCTTCCAATATGACAGATACAGTGTTGCCGATCTGGTTCTTTATAAAAAGGCTCTTCTTTTTTAGACCTATCTGTCTTAGTATTTGTAACCTCTCTTTTTTAATATAATCACTAACATGTCCTGGCAGAGACACTGCCCTGGTTCCAGGTCTCGGGGAAAATGGAAATACATGAGTATATGCAAAAGGTAATGATTCAATAAGACTGACTGTATTATTAAACTCTGGTTCTCCCTCTCCTGGAAAGCCAACGATTATGTCAGTACCTATTGATATACCGGGTACTAAAGAGATTATCTTTTCGATACCTTTATAAAAATCATCTACAGAATACATTCTATTCATAAGTTTCAATATGTTATCATCACCACTTTGAAGTGGTATATGAAGGTGACTACACAAACGAGCCTCAGAGAGCAATTCAATAAGCTCTTCATCAATCTCTTTAATTTCGAGTGAACTCAGCCTTATTCTTGGTATATTTGTGTTTTTCAGTATCTCTTTCAACAAAAACGTGAGCCTTATCTTTGGTTTTAAATCATAACCATATGTACCGAGATGTATGCCTGTCAACACAACTTCCTTGAATCCAAGTGACTCATACATTCTAATTTCATTTAGCACATTTTCTACAGGAAAACTCCTTGACTTACCCCTTGCCATTGGTATAGTACAATAACTACATGAGTAATTGCAGCCATCCTGTACCTTAATGATTGGCCGATGTCTGGATATGATATCAGGGCGATGAAATGGTACAGTATCTAAATTAAATTTCACTTCTAAATTACTTGATTTCTTTTGTTTTAACATATTGATAATGCTATCTTTTTCAACATTCCTCACAATCCTTATATCACAATATCTTTTTTTGATTTGTTCATGGTTCAATTCAGCATAACAGCCAGTTACTATGACATCTGATGTCTTCTTTATTGCCCTGTTAATCAACTGCCTTGATTGATAATCTGCCTTTGCTGTAACAGCACAGGTGTTGATTATACACAAATCAGGCTTATCCGACATCTCCACTATCTGATGCCCTGCGAGATTTAAGGCATGCTCTATACGCATACTTTCTGCTTGATTTGTTTTACATCCGAGAGTTAAGATGGCTATTTTCATGAAATACTTAAACTATTTCTCCGGTCAGGGAATGCCTGAAGGCAGATATTATTTTTACCTTAACAGTGTCACCTTTTTTAATGTCTTTATTGTATGCAATATTCACTATCTTGTTTGTCCTCGTTCTTCCAGTAAGTCTTTCTACATCTTTTTCATCCCTGCCCTCTATAAGCACCTCTTGAATAGAGCCTTTTAAGTCCTTGTTTTTTCTTTCTGTTATCTTATTTTGTAGTTCAAGGATTTCTGAAAGCCTGATAGATTTAATATCTTCAGCCACCTGACCATCCATTGTTGATGCCTTTGTCCCTGGCCTTAAAGAAAACTTAAAGGCAAATATACCATCAAATTCGATTTCCTTTAAAGCATTGATGGTATCTTTATGGTCTTCATCTGTCTCTTGGGGAAAGCCTGCGATAATATCTGATGTAATTGCTATTTCTGGTATCTCTTTTTTTAACTTCTCGATCTTTCTTATGTAGTCTTCGTATGTGTATTTTCTATTCATAAGTTTAAGGACCTTTGAGGAGCCTGATTGAAGTGGTAAATGAATATGCTCGCACACCTTTTCAAGGTCTCTAATTGCACAAATTAGCTCATCAGAAAAGTCCTTTGGATGAGATGTTATAAACCTGATTCTATCAATTCCATTGATCTTATTGATTTCTTTAAGAAGTCCCACAAAATCAACATCGCTCTGGTATGAATTGACATTCTGACCTAATAAGGTTATTTCTTTATAACCATTTTCTGCTAATTCATTAATCTCTTTTACAATGCTCTGGCTCGCCCTGCTCCTTTCCCTTCCTCTCGTGTATGGAACTATACAGTAACTACAAAAGTTATTACATCCGTACATAATATTCACAAATGCCCTCACATCATCCTGACGATCAGCCGGTAGTTCTAATTCTGTTATGAAGGGGTTATCTCGAGTAAATATATGTTCATTTTCGGAATTTATAATATGCTCTATCTTTCCAATATTCTGTGGTCCGATAACATAATCTACATGGGGCGCCCTGTTGATAATATTTACACCTTCTTGCTGTGCTATACAGCCTGCTACAGCTATTTTTAGATCAGGTCTTTTTTTCTTAAGAGATTTTACTCTACCGAGTTCACTAAGGAATTTCTGTTCAGCCTTTTGTCTAATGCTGCAGGTATTAAATACGATTATATCAGCATCCCTTGCGTTTTTAACCTCTTTATAGCCTCTGGATTTTAATACCCCGGCTATTTTTTCAGAATCATGGAAATTCATCTGGCAGCCGAAGGTGTATATGTAATACCTTTTCATCATATCGTTAGTTTAAAGTTTAACATTAACTTCCATCTCTTTATAGCCAAATAAAAATCTCTTTCTTAAAATCCTGACCCTTACCTCTTCACCTATATTTTTAAAGAAAAGATGGGCGCGAATATCATTTATATCTTTAATCTCGATACCATCAAGAGAAATTATTATATCACCTATCTTCAATCCTGCCTTTTCAGATACACTGTCAGGTACAAATCTCTCTATAGAAACCCTACCCTCGCTTTCTTTAAGGATCGCCATCAGTTTTGGAGAAATAGCTCCCTCAATCGGCTTAGGAAATGCAACATAATGTGAAATATTTTTGTCAATCTCTGTTTCGTTCAACAAGATAACATAATCATACCCATTTCTCCTGAATGTCCTTATTGGTATACCCTCTCCATATTGAAGATGGCCGCTTCCGGCAATCACCACAATTTGATAATCAGGGTTGTTCCTCAAAAACTGATCTATTGACATTGCCATCGTTTCATCCCATAATATCTGCGATTGTAAAAAGAAATCGAAATTATCGCTCCGATGTCTTTTAAATACTTCGTACAGTCTATCTGTATATACTTTATCAGAGAAGTCTAAATCTGCAGGAATCGACTTATTTTCTTCATCAGACAGAGAGTCAATGCCTTCTTTGGAAACCTTTTCTATAATCTCTTTTGGGAGGTTTAAAGCAATAATGGGTATATTTTTATTTTTTGCGAAGTCTATTATGGGTTTATAAAGATTATACTCGTAGCCCCATCTTTTAAAATATTCTGATTGCCTCAAAAACTCTTTTTCATCAATTCGGTTAGCAATATAGTCATCAAGTACATTCTGAAAAGGTCTCTGAAACATCTCCATTCCGATAGCTATTTTTTTCCCTCTTTCATAAAGACCCTTAATTATCCTGAGTTGCATATAGTGGTGAGAAAATCTGTCATGGTATTCACCGACATAAATTATCTTTTTTTCAGAAATTAAATCGAAGATGTCCCTCAATGACTTTACTGACAGGGGCTCTATTACCATTGCCTCTTCAGCTATATCTACAAGTATTCCCATACTCGTATCTTCGATGCCTTTAGAAATGTTCCTGCCATTTTGAAAGGATAAATAGCTGTATCTACCATAATGAGGAATTTTTTTATAAGACAACTCAGTCTCTTCAAGAGATGTTGAATTAACAATCCCTACAACCTTTTCATCATTCAAGGGATTTCTTTTAACAACTATACTGAACCCTTTATCCTCAGAAACCTTTTTTCCAAATATCCTGTATATTACAGAATTATCATTCCCTAAAATTAATACAGAAGAGTTTTTCATGTCGCTATATTTGACATCTTTACTGTCTTTTATCACGGTGCTGTTCTTTTTAAATAGGTCGATTACTTTTGAATAAAAGTCATCATCTTTTTCTGGCGAAACGATTATAAGACTTTCATCTCCCATAAGCCTCGAGACAACAGCAGGGAATTCAGATAGTGTAAGCCTTCTTGCTATATCATAGTTTTCGTCAATTGCGAGTTTTTCAGGAATATCATCCAATAATATACTATAGCTGTTTTTTTCTTGCTCGATCTCTATTTTTTTCTCCAATACCCCTCCACTTAGATAATATATCTTTATTGGGATATCAATGGTATAAGGAGGATTACCCTGCATAATATCAAAACTTAACTCAAATTTATCTCTAACCTGTCTAAATTTTGCATTTTCGACTCTTAAGTCTAAAAGGCCTTTATTTTCGATCCATTGTTTAAAGAAATAGCCTAAATCCTTTTTAGAATTCTCTTCAAAGATAACCCTTATGTCATCCCATGACACATAGGTAAATCTCCTTTTGTCAACAAGATGCCTCAGAGACTTATAAAATATATCCTCACCAACTATGCCTTTAAGCATGTGAAATACCATTGCCGCTTTTCCATATCCTATTGCCCTTGAGGGAAAATCGACCCTCATCTCAAAGTCTTTTAAAGGAAAGTCGTTTTTTTCTGTTATGTAGCTTCCATAATTAATCAAGATATTTTTTCTATATTCCCGGCCTCTATCTTTACGCTCTTCATACAGATGGTCTGCAAGATATGTGGTCAACCCCTCTGCCCAATTGCCTTTTTTATAATCTATATACACGAGATTGCCAAACCATTGATGGAGTATTTCATGACCAAGAGAGGTTTCAACAATAAAGGGAAGCCTGACGACATCTTGACCCAATAAAGTGAATGTCGGCATCGAGTATCCAGATGGCAAAAAGTTCTCTACTATCGAAAATCTTTTAAATGGGTATTTCCCGATCAATGACTGATAGAGTTCCAGATATCTTTTTGTGTATTCGACATATTTATGGGCAAGGCTTACATCTTCTTTAAAAAAATAGGCATAAATCTCGATGCCATTATAAAAGTCCTTAATTAATTCATACCTATTTGTGGCAATAAGGCTAATCCTATCAACTAAGTACGGATACTCAAAAGAAAATTCGGTGATGCCATCTTTTTCTGTCTTCAGTATCTCCTCTGCCTCTGATACAGCCTCATATGTGCTCGGTAAATAGACCTTTAACCTGTATCTCTGCAATCCTTCGATTTGAGGATACCATGTTTCAGTAAGAGATATGCCATTATCGCCAATAACGTTCTTCACAAGACCATAATTAAGATTAATAGTGTTTCGGTCATCCTTAAAAATTCCCTCAAAATTTATTTCCAAGATGCCTGCGGCAGGAAGTGAGACCTTCAGGGTTCCATCTGATTGATGAAAATTGATAACCTGATTATTATGTCTCACCCTTTTTATATGAAGCTGTCCGGTATAAAATGTCATATCTTTACCATGCGTATTGATCCATGCACTACCTAATATCCTTGAGTTTTGGATATCAAAAGAAACCTCTATTTTATATTCGGCTGGTTCAATCATGTTCACAGCATAAGTCGTGTGTGAGAATAAAAAAATAATAGCAAGCATAATTAGGAATCTGTATAGCATAAATTTTATTATACAATATATGGTGATCTTTTAAGAAATTTCATCCATGTGATGTATCATGTGGTATATTAAAACATGGGTTATTATGCATTTGACATAAAGATTTCTGATGAATCAAGGGATGCGGTAGCTCATTTATTGTTAACTAAAGGCAGTACAGGATTCATCGAAAACAATGATAATCTAACTGCATACTTTCCTGACTTTTTAGGTATTAATAAAATAGTTCAAACTGTAAATGAATTGGGAGAAGTATTAAGAGATTCGGGTCTCGATTGTGAGTTGTCGTTTGAATATGTCTATATCGGAGAAAGAGACTGGAACGAATCATGGAAGAAAAGGTTTGTGCCTATTGATATTGGACAGATGCTTACAATCATACCGCCATGGCATGAGGAAAAAAGAGACAGAATATGTCTAATTATAGATCCTGGTATGGCATTTGGCACAGGACATCATGAGACAACTAAAACATGTCTCATGCTTATAGAAAAGTATTCTAAAAAAGATATCAAAAAAAATAGCTTCCTTGATTTTGGAACTGGTACGGGTATACTCGCAATCGCTGCACTTAAACTCGGTTTCAAAAAGGCATTATGCATTGATATAGACCAGTTAGCAATTAATGCTTCTAAAATAAATGCAGAGTTGAACAATATAGAAAACATCGAAATAGTAAAAGGAGACATTTCTGCTATAAATGGAATCTTTGATTTTATATCAGCAAACCTGATGTCAGACATTCTTATTCAAAATGCTAATCAAATTGCATTAAGGCTCAATAAATCAGGAATTGTATTATTATCTGGCATATTGGTTGGGCAGGAAGATGATGTAATAAATGCCTTTAAAAAGGTTGGGCTTCAAATAAAAGAAAAAATCTATGATGGCAGGTGGGTATCTATTGTCGCTTCCTTCTGATTATTTGTAGATTATAATTAAAAAAGGATGAAGAGATGACAAACTATAAAAAAGAGTCTCACCATGGTCCTAAAAAAGGTATATATCTGCTACCTAATACCATAACCCTATGTGGTATGTTTGCTGGGTTTTATGCTGTGATGTCAGCAATCAATGGCAATTATCTGCATGCAGCATGGGCAATTGTGATTGCCAATATCTTTGATGGTCTTGATGGATGGATAGCAAGGCTCACCAACACAACAACGAGGTTCGGAATAGAGCTTGATTCCCTTTCAGACCTTGTCACATTCGGGGTTGCACCAGCAGTAATGATGTACAAATGGGCTCTAATGCCATTTGGGAGGCTTGGATGGGCTGCAGCCTTCCTCTTTGTTGCATGTGGTGCCTTAAGGCTGGCAAGATTTAATATACAGACAGGTTCAACAGGGTCAAAGGCATTCAAGGGGATGCCAATACCAGGGGCTGCTACGGTCTTATCATCTATAGTAATATTTTATTATGAATTCTGGACTGGACTACCCCGGAAGAACATTTTTTTACTTCTGATTACTATCCTTCTTTCCTTCTTAATGGTAAGCACTATTCGTTATCATGGGCTGAAGGAATTTGATTTTAGAGAAAAAAAGCCATTCTGGGTATTGGTTGTATTTGTAATGATTTTATTTATTTTATTGATACAGCCATCAACAGCTATATTTATTTTTGCCATGCTGTATCTCTTTTGGGGTATAATAGAAAATACATATTTATTTATAAAGACACGGAGAGCAAAACAGAAAGAAATATCTAATAACTGAAAAACAGGAACTAATTGTGAGGTGACATGGTGAGAATAATTAAGATTTTTGATACAACTTTGAGAGATGGTGAACAATCACCCGGTGCTTCCATGAATGTTGATGAAAAGATACAGGTCGCCAAACAACTTGTAAGGCTTGGGGTGGACATCATAGAGGCAGGGTTTCCATTTGCATCACCCGGAGATTTTGAGGCTGTGAAAAGGATTGCCAATGAAGTAAATGGGGCAGTTATCGCTGCACTTGCAAGGGCAAAAGAGGATGACATAAAAAGTGCCTATGATGCAATAAAAGATGCTCCCTTAAAACGAATACATACCTTCCATTCCACTTCTGACATACACCTCAAGTATCAGTTCAGAATCAGCAGGGAAGAGGCATTAAAAAGGTCAGTAGAAATGGTAAGGTTTGCACGAAGTCTCGTAGATGACGTTGAGTTTTCCCCAATGGATGCTACAAGGACAGAGGTTAGTTATTTGCTCGATGTGATTGATGCGGTTATTGATGCAGGCGCATCAACAGTTAATATTCCGGATACTGTTGGTTATGCCACCCCAAATGAATTCGGGAACTTGATAAAGATTATTAAGGAAAGAATAGGCGACAGGGCTGTTATATCTGTTCATTGCCATAATGACCTTGGTTTAGCTGTCGCAAACTCACTTTCCGCTATTATTAATGGAGCCGGTCAGGTCGAATGCACCATTAATGGCATTGGTGAAAGGGCTGGTAATTGTGCTATGGAAGAGGTCGTGATGGCACTTAAGACCCGTAAAGACTTTTATAATGCAGATACGAAGATTAACACAAGAGAGATTATACGCACAAGTAGGCTTATAACAAGGATAACAGGAATAGCTGTTCAGCCAAATAAGGCTATTGTTGGAGCCAATGCATTTGCTCATGAATCGGGCATACATCAGGACGGATTGCTTAAAGAGAAAATGACATACGAGATAATTAGGCCTGAAGATATAGGACTCCAAAAAACGGAACTCATTCTTGGAAAACATTCAGGCAGACATGCATTTAAAACAAGGCTTCAGGAATTAGGTTATGAGCTAAGCAATGATGAACTCGAAACTGCATTTAAAAGGTTTAAGCACCTTGCGGACCAGAAAAAAGAGATATTTAATGAAGACCTTGAGGCTCTGGTGGCTGAAACCTCATCGAAGATACCAGAGGTATATAAACTTATAGATTTATCGATTACTAGCGGAATTAATATAAAACCAACTGCTGCAGTAAGGCTTAAGGTCAATGATAATATTGTAGAAAAGATGGAGCATGGAGACGGTCCTGTAGATGCGGTGTATAAGGCAATTTCTGCAATTTCCAAAACAAAGAGCAGGCTTTTAAAGTTTGAGGTAAAAAGTATTACTGGCGGAACGGACGCATTAGGAGAGGTCGTGGTCTCGCTCGAAGAGGATGACATAACAGTCAGGGGACACGGTGCTGATACGGACATAATAGTCGCTGCTGCAAAGGCATATACAAACGCACTCAATAAACTCGAAATTAAAAAGATGCAGAAGGTTACGTAATGCTCTTCAGCAACTCTCTTTCGAGTCTTCTCATTTTAGTAGCTTGGTATTTATTTTTCTCATGGTCATAACCGAGTAAGTGCAGAAGACCATGTATTAATAGCCAATTTATTTCATGATGAAGGCCAAATTTATGCTCTTTCGCCTGTCTCTCTGCTTGATAGGTGTTTATAACTATATCTCCAAGAGGAATAGGATAATCATGTTGCTTAAATTTACAAAACTCATCATTTTGAGGGAAAGAAAGTACATCTGTTGGCTTATCAATACCACGATACCTAAGATTCAACTCCCGAATCCTTCTGTCATTAGTAAAAACTACACTTATCTCAATTAATGATCTACATGAAAAGGGCAGATATCCATTATCTTTGAGATACGATAATGCCTTTTCCAGTACCTTCTTTATCGATTGATGGCTTACCTTTATCAACCTCTGGTTGTTGCGAAACGATACCTCTACTCTGCTCATCTATATCCTCTATCTGTTTCATTTTTTTGACTCCTGACTGTGAGCTGATTTCGGGATAGGCAATCCTTTTATGGAAAATACCAGTTAAGATATAACTAAATCTCTTTTTAATCTCTGATATATCCTTAAGTGTTATTTCGCACTCGTCAATCTGACCGTCAAGAAAAATAGAGTTTATTACCTTGTCGACAAGGGCTGAGATCCTTGCTGGTGTGGGATCTTCAAGTGCCCTTGAAGCCGCTTCAACTGCATCTGCCATCATAACAATAGCTGCCACTCGTGATTGAGGTTTAGGACCAGGGTAACGATAATCCTCCTGCAAGGCATGCATGGGTTCCTGTTGAAGGGCCTTTTTGTAAAAATATGTTATCAGGCTTGTGCCATGATGTTGCTGTATTATATCAATAACAGACTTAGGTAGCTTATGCTGTTTGGCAAGCTCTACCCCTTCTTTTACATGGGAGATTAATATTATGCTACTCATATGAGGGGTCAGCTTATCGTGTTTACTGACTGTCAGCGGCTGATTTTCGACAAAGTACTCTGGCATTTTTATCTTTCCAATATCATGATAATAAGCGGTTACCCTCGCAAGAAGTGGATTTGCTCCTACGACCTCTGCTGCTGCCTCTGCAAGATTACCTACAATTACACTGTGATGATAAGTGCCAGGGGCTGTTATCATAAGACGGCGCATTAAGGGCTGATCAAGGTCTAATAGTTCAATAAGACTTATATCGGTTGATATCGAAAAGGCATATTCCAAAAATGGCAAAACGACAGAGACTATGGAAGCAACCAAAATACCGGATATCCCAGCAAATAATATTGATGAAGGGGCATCAAGGGATGAGATATTTTCCATGAGCAGCATAATTATCACTGCAGTAATGATATTTACAGCACTTACATATACTCCACCCTTTATGATTGCAGACCTTTTCTTGCACTTTATAACGCTAAAAGCAGCAGTAAGACTACCTATAAATACATATACATTAAATAAAGGATTTTCAAGCCATATGCCTGTTAACAGACTCATTACAAATGAAAAAATTATAGCAGTATGAAAATCAAAGATGAGCGTTGTAAGCATTGCTCCGATTGGTAGAGGTATGCCGAATAAATGAGAAACCTCACCAGGATAATCAAGTCCTTTAAGTAAGGCTAAAAGAATATGCTGAAACAATCTACTTAACAATAAGGTAGCTGGTATTAGTAGCCCCAGCAAGAAAAGCATTTTATAATCTTTCAGGTACGAAGGTTTATATCTCTTTATGTCCTTGTAAAAGATAAATAATATTATTGACACTATCAAACAACTTCCGATTAGATAGTCTATACTTAATCTTTTTTGAATTATGAGGGCTGAAAGCAAACTGAAGACAATTAATACTGATATCTTAGATATATCATCTTTGTGTGTTTCCCTAAATTGCTTTAGAGATTTAAAAAGCCTTTCTGATTCCTTTTGCTTATTCTTCTGAATCCCGTTTTTCATATCTTTCATATGCCCTGACTATCTCTTGTACAAGCCTGTGTCTCACGACATCCATTTCAGAAAAGTAAACAATTTTTATAAGTTCGATGTCTTTCAGTATCTTTAAAGCCTCCACAAGTCCGGAGGTCTTACCCAACGGCAGATCTATCTGTGTTATATCTCCTGTAATTACTGTCTTTGAACCGAAACCGAGCCTCGTAAGATACATTTTCATTTGCTCGGGAGTTGTATTCTGTGCCTCATCGAGTATTATAAAAGAGTCATTCAGGGTCCTGCCCCTCATAAATGCAAGGGGTGCTATTTCTATTACCCCTCTTTCGATCAATTTTGATGCCTTCTCTATGTCCATCATATCAAAGAGGGCATCATATAATGGTCTGAGGTAAGGACTGACCTTTTCTGCAATATCGCCTGGTAAAAAACCGAGCTTCTCTCCTGCCTCAACCGCCGGTCTGACCAGAACGATCCTTGATACCTGCTTCGTTAGATAGGCATTTATTGCCATTGCCATTGCGAGGTATGTCTTTCCTGTCCCAGCAGGACCTACACCAAAAACTATATCATATTTGTTGATTGCCTCTATGTATTGCCTCTGGGTATCGGTCTTTGGAATTATAAATCTCTTTTTTGAAGGGACTGGAATGCTGTCCTTAAAAAGCTCTCCTATCGAAACATCGCTTCCTTCAGAAAGTGATTTCATCACGTAGGCAACATCTTCAGGCTTTAAGAGGTAACCCTTCTTATTGATTTCACGCATCTCCTGAATCAATCTCTCAGCTTTTTGTATATATTGGTCTTTCCCCTGAATAAAAAGACTTTTACCTCTAATCCCGATAATGACACCGAGTTGGTTCTCCAAAGCCCTGAAGGTCTTATCAAGATCACCATGAAGAAATGGATATTCCTTTTCTTCATCAAGTTCCAATTCTATTGTTTTCGTAGTCAAATCCTCCTTCGATCTTTATTTTATAAAACAAGCATAGCATCGCCAAAAGAAAAAAATCTATAACTCCTCTCAATTGCTTCCTGATAAGCGTTCAAGAGTTTATCAAAACCGCAAAAGGCCGAAACAAGCATCAAAGGTGTTGATTTTGGTAAATGAAAATTTGTTACAATTGAATCAACTATCTTAAAACGATAGCCAGGATAAATAAAAATATCCGTCCATCCCCTAATAAAACCATCATCTCTGGATAAAGAACCTTCTTTATTAGCATGAGTTTTATAATATAAACCACTCGCAAATCCCTCTATTGCCCTTGTAGTGGTTGTACCTGTAGCGATAATTTTGCCACCTGATTTTTTTACATATTTTATTTCATCAAAAATAGAGGGGTCAATTTCAAAATACTCTTTATCCATAATATGTTTATCGATATACTCTGTCTTGATCGGTTTAAATGTGCCCTGCCCAACATGCAATGTTATTTTACGAACCAATATCCCCCTTTTTTCAATTTTCTCGATTAGCTCGTTTGTAAAATGGAGCCCTGCAGTTGGAGCTGCAATAGATCCCTCTTTTTCTGCATATACAGTTTGATACTTATCCCTATCATTTTCATCAGGCAAACGCTTTATATAAGGTGGAAGAGGCATATAGCCATACTGCCAAATTATATCTCTTGCTTTAATGCTCCTGGTGTCTAAAAATCTTAAATATTTCCTTTTCTTAAGATATTGAAATTTTTCAGTTTTTTCGCTCTTTTCTAACCAGACCTCTGCCCTTATTTTACCACCTATTAATATCTCGCCTTCGTATTTACCCTTATACATAACTTCCCATATGCCGCCACTGTTAAAATCCTTTATAAGTAAAATATCTATTACTTTATTGTCAGTCCTTGAAGCAAGGAGACGTGCAGGAAAAACCTTTGTATTATTTAAAAGAAGCATATCCCCTTCATTCATATATTCAACCACATCAGAAAACATCCTGTGTTCTATTTCCCCATTTTTATGCAGGACAAGGAGTCTTGAAGCATCTCGTTTTTCTAATGGTCTAAAGGCAATAAGATTATTCGGTAAATAAAAATCGAAGTCTGAAGTCCTCATCTTAGTGGTTATTAATCAGAGAGATAACCGTTCCAGGGTAAAATTTTGAAAGGATTTCCCTATAATTCATTCCATTTTTTGCCATATCCAAAGCAGTCCATTGGCACATGCCAACCCCATGCCCATACCCTTTGCCTTCAAATATGAATAGATCGTCTTTTTTTATGATATTTGTTAACATTGTACTCGGTAATTTATCCCATCCGAGTTCCTTCCGTAAATCCTTTGCAAGGATAGCCTTCTGTTCCGATTCTGTAACAACAATCAATGTCTTTGCCCTGTTAGAAACAGTATAAGATTCTATATATATGTCCTTTATGTCTTTAAGATTCGTTGCCCTTTCTATTTCAGCAACAGAAATCTTTCTTTCCCATATAGAGTATGGAGACAGTTCACACGATGTTTCAACAGGCATTAAATAAGGAAAACCCTGCCCAAAGACCTCAACTGGGTCTTCTGTCATTCCACCACTTGTTGAGTGATATAAAGCCAAAATAGGTTCGCCATCGTAAGTAAGTATTTCTCCACGGGTGCTCTCAACTGCCATCTTGATATTTTCAGGGATATCACCCCCTTTATAAACCTGGTGCATTACAGAAGATGTAATATCATAAAACATATTTTTATTAATGCCATTTTTGTTTTTTTGGTATACAGCATATGTCCTTGCTGCAACAGCCTGTGCTTTAAGTGCCTCCATTTCCCAATCCTTCCCGACCTCACCAGCAACAACACCCTTAACATAATCCTCAAGTGGTAGTTCATTTATTACATAAAGACCATTCTCTCCTTTCCAGACCTCGATAATACCAGAATACTTTAAACCGCTTAACAGGACATCTCCCTCTGCATATCCGAGCCTCTCGACCTTTTCATTTTTTTGTGGTATCTTCGAATTCTTTGCATCTAAAAGGAGTATTCTCATGGTATCTGCAGCCTGTGCAGTGCTTGAGATGTTTTTGATAATTAAAGTAAAAATAAATAATAATAATAGGTAAATAGATAATCGCTTCAGCGTGTTGAAAAATAATTGCGTTTCATTCCTTTTTGTTTTCAGGAGCAATTTCATCATTTCCTCCCTAAAAGCCATAAAATAATTGTTAATATCAGGCTCAGGAGAATGCTTGTAGCAATAGGCACATAAAGGGTGAAATTCCTTCTCTGTATTACTATATCACCGGGAAGTCTTCCAAGCCATGGTATCTTTCCGGATAGCATCAAGATAAATCCAATCAAGGCAATTAAAATCCCGAAGATTATCAGAAATTTCCCTAACTCACTATTCACTTTTTTTATCCGCTGACTTTAGATATCTCTCCATTTCTGAGTAGATACATCCACAATACCTTTGCCTATAAAGTCCGAGTTCCTTTGATAACATCCTGCATTCTTTAAATCCGATTCTGAAATCTCTTGCATAAAATTCTATATCATATCTCTCCTGCATAACCCTTCCTATATTTAATATTATATCAAAATTTTGGTAAGGGCTCACAAGTAAAGTTGTACTAAATGCATCGGCATTAATCTCCTTAGCCCTTTTTGCAGCCTCTTCCAGCCTGACTGTATAGCAATATTCACATCTTTTGCCTTCATTGCAAACTGTATTTCTCAAAAATTCCCTGAGACCATAACAATCTATATATGTCACATCCAGATCCCAGAGAACTTGCAGCCTTTTTACGGATTCAAGCCTATTTTTATATTCTGTGTATGGATGGATGTTAGGATTAAACCAGAGGCATTTTACATCTATTCCACTATGTTTTACTACAGTTATCGGGTAAATAGCACAATTAGAACAGCATATATGCATCAGCAGCTTCATTTATAAAAAATCAGAACAAACCCTGATGAATTTTTTTCCCGAGATGCTCATATGCGAGCTGGGTTGCAAGCCTTCCCCTTGAAGTCCTTTCGATTAAGCCCTCCTGCAAAAGATATGGTTCATAGACGTCTTCGATGGTCTCCTTATCTTCCCTTAAGGATGCTGCTATAGCATCAATTCCTGCAGGTCCTCCGTTGAACCTCTCTATTATTGTAAGAAGCAATTTCCTGTCTATGTCATCGAGACCGAGGACATCAACATTCATAGCATTAAGAGAAGCAACAGCAATATCATAATCAATTATTCCATTTCCTTTCACCTGCGCAAAATCCCTTACCCTCTTTAAAAGTCTGTTAGCTATTCTTGGGGTTCCACGAGAGCGTCTCGCAATTTCTGTTGCGGCATCATCTATTATTTCAATATTAAGCAATTTAGCAGATCTGATGACAATCTGTCTGAGTTCAGATGCATTGTAAAACTCAAGCCTGCTAATAACACCAAACCTATCTCTCAAAGGAGAAGTGAGGAGCCCTGTCCTCGTTGTTGCCCCTATTAGCGTAAATCTCGGAAGGTTAATCTTAAGGGTACGCGCATTAGGTCCCTGCCCTATTATAATATCAAGCTTGTAATCCTCCATTGCTGAGTATAAAACCTCCTCAACAATCCTCGGCAGTCGGTGAATCTCATCTATAAATAGGATATCCCTGTCAGATAAGTTTGTTAGTATTGCCGCAAGGTCGCCCTGTCTCTCAAGAACAGGACCGGTAGTGGTTTTGATGTTTACGCCGAGTTCATTAGCTATAATGGTTGCGAGTGTGGTCTTTCCAAGCCCAGGTGGTCCAAAAAATAAGGTATGGTCAAGGGGCTCCTGCCTCATCTTGGCAGCTGAGATAAATACTTTCAGGTTTTCCTTTATTTTCTCCTGCCCAACAAATTCATCAAGTGTGCGTGGGCGGAGATTTGCCTCGTACTGGATATCCTCCTGTACTGCCTCTGGGGAAAGGGGATGGAGTTCTTTGTCTTCGATTCTCATTCCTTCGTCAGATATTTTAACGACTCCTTCAAGAGACTTTCAATATCCCTGTATCCATTATTATATGCCTTCTGGAGTGCATCTTGTGCAATGTTCTTTTTATAACCAAGATTGATGAGGGCTGATAGGGTATCCTCGTAAATCTCATCCTTCCTCTGTTGAATGGAAGGGAGCCTTTCTTTAAGCTCAAGAATCAATCTCTGCACCGTCTTTTTACCAAGACCTGGGACTTTACATAATAAGGAAACATCCTCTGAATCAACAGCCTCCTGAAATTTGTCTGCCGGAATCGTTGACAATATGCTGAGTGCAAGCTTAGGACCTATTCCTGATATGCCTAATAGTGTAGTAAAAGTCCTTCTCTCTTCATCAGATTTAAAGCCGTAAAGTTGAATGGCATCTTCTCTAACATGAGTATATATAAACAAAAATATTTCGGTATGCTCATCCGGAAGTTCGGAAAGTAAAGAAATCGGCACATTAACGAGATACCCTACCCCTCCAACTTCGACTATTAGATGATCAGGTTTTTTCGAAATGAGCCTTCCCCTAAGTGTAGCTATCATATAAAAGCCTTATTATTAGCATGACATATTGCGATAGCGAGTGCATCCGCACTGTCATGTGATAATGTCCTGCCCAATCTTAATATCTGTTTAACCATTTTCTGAACCTGATTTTTATCAGCCCTACCGTACCCAACTACTGATTTTTTCACCTCAAGAGCACTATACTCATAAATAGGGCAATTTGCCAGAGATGAGGCGAGCAATGCTACTCCTCTAATATGTCCCAAGCTTAGTGCAGCCTTAGCCCCCTTTGCAAAAAATATCTTTTCGATTACGATTTCATCAGGTGTATATTCAGAAATGATCTCTAATAGTGATTCATAAAGAACCTTTAGCCTTAAATGAATCGGATCTCGGGGTGATAAAACTATCCTTCCCGAAGCAATATATAAAAGACTTCTACTTCCCTGATGACTAACTTTTTGATTTTTAAGATTATTTGCCCTTATGATCCCGTAACCACAATTTATGCTGCCAGGATCTATGCCGAGTATATTCATCTTTTTCTCGGGGCTTCAAATAGTATCTCTTCCACCATCTGACATATCACATGACCAAGGGTTATATGTGTCTCTTGTATTCGCGGTGTGTCATCTGATGGGACAATAAATGCATAATCAGTCTTTGATGCCAGCTTATCACCCTTTAATCCAGTAAATGAGATCGTCTTTAGTCCACGTTTTTTTGCAACATCAATAGCCTTAAGGACATTCTTTGAATTTCCGCTCGTACTGATAGCAATGACTACATCTCCATGATCTGCTAATGTCTTTAATTGTCTTGAAAAAATCTCTGAGTAGTCGTAGTCATTTGCAATAGAGGTTATAACAGCAATGTCTGTATTCAATGCAATAGCAGGTAGTCCGGGCCTCTCTCTCTTGAATCTATTAACGAATTCAGCAGCAATATGAGATGCATCACATGCACTTCCACCATTTCCGAAAATAATCAATTTCTTACCTTCATTGAAGGTATCGGCAATCAATTTTGAAACATCTGCAATGATCTGAACATTCTCTTTGACAAAATTTACCTTAATAGCAGCACTCTCTTCGAATGCCTTAATTATCTTCTTTTGCATACAGGTAGTCTAACGAACTCAATTTATATCAGTCAAGAATTAAAGACGGGATAGAATCTATCATAAGTGTCAAGGATGTGTTCAGGGATGACCCTTATTTCTCCTATGGTAGTCATAAAACTCGAATCACCTGCCCATCTCGGCACTATATGAATATGAATATGTTCTTCTATTCCTGCACCTGCTGCCTCTCCAATGTTTATACCAATATTAAATCCCTCAGGGTCGTAAACTTTCTTAATGCACTCCACAGAATATTTGGTTATATGAATGAGCTCATCAAGTGTCTCTTTCGAAAGACCTTCAAAAGAAGGGGTATGAAAATAAGGAACCACCATAATATGACCATTGTTATAAGGATATTTGTTCATTATAATGTAAGAGTTCTCTCCCCTGTATAGAATCAGATTTTCCCTATCTTTATTTTCCTTCGGCTTCACACAAAAGAGGCATCCCTTCTCCTTTTCAGAAAGGATATACTCCATTCTCCACGGCGCCCACAATGTCTTCATGTTGATCCACCTTTATCTATTTTTAACCTGCTAAGTACAGCCTGCATATCATGCCATGTAAGCCATTTGTCTTTTTTATTTCTTAATAGATAAGCGGGATGAAAAGTGGGCATAACAGGAATTCCTTTATATTCATAAAATCTACCTCTCACCTTAGAAATAGAAAACTTGCTGATAGGTTCTTTAATACCAAGGATTTTGTAAGCCGATATTTTCCCGAGACAAACAATAACTTCAGGGGCTACTATCTCTATCTGTCTATTAAGAAAAGGGAAACACGAATCCATCTCGTCATCCTGAGGGTCTCTATTCATGGGAGGTCTACACTTCACTATATTTGCGATATAGACATCTTCTCTTTTTAGCCCCATCTTTTCGATCATTCTGGTCAGGAGTTGACCCGCATCTCCAACAAAGGGTCTTGCCTGAATATCCTCTTCTCTACCAGGTCCTTCGCCTATAAACATAATTCTTGCATTAGGGTTACCCTCTCCAAATACTATGTTACTCCTTCCCTTAGATAACTTACATCTCTGGCAATCACCTATCTCATTTCTAAGGTCAGTCAGTTCCCTGTCCTTGTCAGCAGCGATTTCTTGGGTTTTACTATCACTAAAGCAAATATCTTTCTTCTCATGAATTTTTTCAGAGTTTACGGTTGAGGACTGTTCGGTTTTTATTTGGAGTGGAAGCGACTCAAAACCCAGTTCTTTATAAAACTCCATTATATTTATTATATTTTCTCTTAATCCATGAATCATCTTTCTCCCCATTTCAGCTTTGTCCTTATAATATCAAAATAGTCTCTTTTACATGGAATTAAAAGCCTTGTTGTAAATTCTGCCTTTTTGACTTCTATGATGTCATTTTTTTTCATAGAAAATCCTACCTGTCCATCAAGAGTCAAAAAAACATCTTCACTCTCTGATATTAGCTCTACATTAATGACAAAATTATCAGGAAGGACAATGGGTCTGTTAGTAAGGGTATGGGGACAGATAGGGGTCAAAATAAAACAATTAAGAGTTGGATAAAGAATCGGTCCTCCAGCTGATAATGAATATGCTGTAGAGCCAGTTGGGGTAGATATTATAAGACCGTCAGCCTTAAAGGTAGTAAGATACGAATTATTTACTATTGTCTCGAGGTCTATAATTCTCGCAAGTGCACCCTTATTTATAACCACATCATTTAATACTACAAAGTCGGCTATCTTTTCGCTATGCCGATAAACACTTGCTGATAACATAATCCTCTCTTCTATCGAACATTCACCCTTGATTATTTTCTCAACAGCATCTGTAATTTCATCTCTGTTGACCTCTGTTATAAAACCCAATCCACCTAAATTAATTCCGAGTATGGGAATGCCTCTGTTTCCAACAAGCCTAGCTACGCTTAACATAGTGCCATCGCCGCCTAAGACTATTATCAGATCAACAAGAGAAGGTATTTCTGACCTGACATAACCTTCGATATCAAAGAATTCTGCGGTTTCTTTATCAAGAAAAACGCTGTAACCCTTACTCCTTATCCATGGTAGAAAGTCTTTCAGTATCTCTACTGGTTCAGGTCTTCCGGTCTTACAAATTATGCCTATACGCTGTACATTCATGTGGTTAGTGACTCAATCCCTTCTATGATTATTTCTCTCGAGTTTTCATTAATATATTTAAGCCTTACCTTAACGGCATCTTCAGGAATTTCTGGTAGTCTCTCTGCCCATTCAACAACAGAAAAACCAGATTCAAGGTATTCCCAAATGCCAAGAGATTCTATATCTCCAACACTCTCTACTCTGTATAAATCAATATGATAAAAAACAGGCTGAGTATTATATTCAGCTACTATAATAAAACTTGCGCTTCCAATATCGGCCGGAGAAATCCCAAATGCAGAAGCAATGCCTTTAACCAGTGTAGTCTTCCCTGAACCAAGCTCTCCAAATAAAAGGACATTATACCTCTTACTGGCTATTAAATATCTTCCTAACTTTAATCCAAGCTCCTCTGTCTCTTTGATAGAATTTGTGATAATCCTCAAGTCCGGGCTCATAAATAGTATCCCATTTTTAAACTGATGAGCTATTTGGCTATCCCCTTTATTAGATCCATCTTGCCTATTATCCCCTTAATATTTCTTCCTTCAACAACCGGAATGAGATGGACCTTTTTTTCAGACATTATTGTAGCTATCTCTTCTATGGGGGTCTCTTCACTTACTGTTATTACATCTTTAGTGCATATCTCGCTCACCATGGTTGCAGCCATTCTCTTCAGTTCTTTTTCTATTTTGCCAGGACCTTCAAGCATGATGAAGGCATCAAAGAGCCTTATTATGGTTGGAATGTGAAGTCTTTTTTGCTGGTTTATAAGATCGTTCTCTGTGACTATACCCACTATTTCCATTCTTTCATTAACAACCGGACATCCGCTTATCTTATTGTCTGTAAGTATCGAGGCAAGCTCTTGTATTGTTGTTGAAGGGGAAACAGTTATTACATCCTTTGTCATTATGTCTTTAGCCTTTAGCATCGATCCTCCGATAGTTATTGATTTTATGTAGAACCACAGCACTTTTTATACTTTTTGCCGCTTCCACATGGGCATGGGTCATTTCTGCCTATTTTTTTCTCCTTATGGACAGCGCTGACTTCATCACCCTTGTTATAGATTAATCTTTGCGCTGGCTGAGACCTTATCTGCTCTTGCTCGTGAGTTATCTGAATCTTGAACAGTCTCATAAGAATCTCGGTATTAATCCTTCTTGATAGTTCAGCAAAGAGGTCAAAAGCCTCTTTCTTGTATTCAACAAGTGGATCCCTCTGGGCATATCCCCTCAAGCCTATGCCCTCTTTTATATGATCAATAGCTAATAGATGATCCTTCCATTGGGTATCTATAACCTGCAAAAGCAACATCCTTTCAATATAGTTCAAAAAATCAGGACCTACATCCCTCTCCTTTGACTCGTATGACTCTATTGCCTTAGATATTATGATATCTCTGATCTCATCTGCACCCTTGTATCCTTCGCAGTCAATGCTCAATGAGAAGACGCCATAGACCGCATCCCTAAGCCCTGCTAAGTCCCAATCCCCTGAATCAGGACAGTAGATAGAGACCAGCTCATCCACCTCATCCCCGATCATTTCTAATATCCTGTCTTTTAGCGACTCACTATGGAGGACCTCTTTTCTGAAAGAATATATCTCCTTTCTTTGCTTGTTCATCACATCGTCATATTCGAGTAGATGCTTTCTAATATCAAAATTGTGTGCCTCAACGCGTTTTTGTGCATTTTCTATTGCCTTTGTAACCATTTTATTCTCTATTGGTATATCTTCATCCATTTTTAATAAATTCATGATGCCATTTATTCTATCAGAGCCAAATATCCTCATAAGGTCATCTTCCAATGAAAGGTAAAACCTTGAAGAGCCCGGGTCGCCCTGCCTTCCTGAACGTCCCCTGAGCTGATTATCTATCCTTCTGGCTTCGTGTCTCTCTGTGCCAATTATGTGAAGGCCTCCCAATGCCAATACCTGCTGTCTCTCGTTTTCGCACAAAGCCTTTGCCCTCTCATATGCAGCCCTGAAATCTTCTTCTGTATATTCCTTTTTATCTTTTAAAAATTCCCTCGCAAGCCCTTCTGGATTCCCACCCAATATTATGTCTGTACCCCTACCAGCCATATTAGTAGCTATTGTAACCGCTCCGAGCCTGCCAGCCTGCGCAACTATTTCGGCTTCCTTTTCATGATATTTTGCATTCAATACAGAATGTTTTATCCCCTTTTTTCTCAGAAGATGGCTGAGGACCTCTGATTTTTCAATAGATGTGGTTCCTACAAGGACAGGTTGTCCCTTTTTGTTTCTCTCTTCAATCTCATTAATAACTGCTTTGAACTTTGCCTTTTCGGTTTTATATATGACATCCGGGTAATCTACCCTTATCATTGGCTTGTTTGTTGGAATAACAACTACTTCAAGATTGTATATCTCAGCAAACTCTGCAGCCTCTGTATCAGCAGTTCCTGTCATGCCAGCAAGTTTGTTGTACATTCTAAAGTAGTTCTGGAATGTTATGGTTGCAAGTGTCTGATTTTCTGTCGCTATTTTTACTCCTTCTTTTGCCTCAATAGCCTGATGTAGTCCGTCACTCCACCTCCTGCCGGGCATAAGCCTCCCTGTGAATTCATCAACGATGATTACCTCGCCATCTTTTACAACATAATCAACATCTCGCTTAAAGAGATGATGTGCCCTGAGCGCCTGAAGGGTGTGATGAACAAGTTCGATGTTTGACGGATCATAGAGATTCTTTACTCCTAATAATTCTTCAACCTTTGAGCTTCCGGTCTCGGTTAGTATGACATTTTTAAGCTTCTCATCAACCTTAAAGTCAATGTCCCTCTTGAGAAAAGGAACTATCTTGTTTATTTTGTAATATTTATCTGTTGATTCCTCAGACGGACCAGATATAATTAGAGGCGTCCTTGCCTCATCTATCAAAATGCTATCGACTTCATCAACAATTGCATAGTTCAACTCTCTTTGAGAAAACTCAGATGTCTCATACTTCATATTGTCCCTGAGATAATCAAAACCGAATTCATTATTAGTTCCATATGTTACATCAGCTAAATACGCCTCTCTTCTTGAGCATGGCCTCAGGTGATTGAATCTCTTGTCGTGAGATATATATTTGGGGTCATAAAGAAATGAATTGTCATGTTGAATAACACCAACAGACAATCCCAGAAAATGATAAATAGGACCCATCCATTGTGCATCCCTTTTTGCGAGGTAGTCATTTACTGTTACAACATGGACTCCTCTGCCATCAAGTGCATTAAGATATACAGGAAGGGTCGCAACAAGGGTCTTACCCTCTCCTGTCTTCATCTCGGCTATCTTTCCTTCATGAAGCACAATGCCACCAATTAGCTGCACATCGAAATGCCTCATAGAAAGGAGTCTCTTTGACACCTCTCTTACAACTGCAAAGGCCTCATTAAGAATATCATCGAGGGATTCACCAGCAGCGAGTCTCTCCTTAAATTCTAATGTCTTTGCCTTTAGTTGTTCGTCACTCAATGATGCAACTAAAGGTTCGATCTTATTGATATCTTCAACAATCTCGAATAATCTCTTTAATTCCCTTTCATTTTTTGTCCCGAATATTTTCTTCAGTATGCTGACCATAGATTTATACTAAACGACAGCAGATACTTTCTGCAAGTTACTTTCTCATCATTAAAGAAACTCTACCAATTTCTTACCTTTGTTTGACAAAGGCACGGTTTTTCATTTAACATTGATGCAATTTGCACCTGAGTTTTAATCTATAAGAAAGCTATGTATTTTCAGGACTTAATACTAAAATTACATGATTTTTGGTCTAAAAATGGTTGTATTCTGCTACAGCCGTACGATATGGAGGTTGGTGCAGGGACATTTCATCCTGCTACATTTTTCAGGGTTCTTGGTCCAGAGCCGTGGAGGGCTGCCTATGTTGAGCCATCCAGAAGACCAACAGACGGAAGATATGGTGAAAACCCAAACAGACTACAACACTATTATCAATACCAAGTGATACTAAAACCCTCTCCTCTGGAATCTCAGGAACTATATCTCGATAGTTTAACCCACCTCGGAATAAACCCATTAAGGCACGACATACGATTTGTCGAGGATGATTGGGAATCTCCAACTCTCGGTGCATGGGGACTCGGATGGGAGGTCTGGCTTGATGGAATGGAGATAACCCAGTTTACATATTTCCAGCAGGTTGGAGGCATAGACCTTAAGCCAATTTCTGTTGAAATAACATATGGGCTTGAAAGAATAGCCATGTATCTTCAGGAGATAGATAATGTCTTTGAGATAGAGTGGACAAAAGGTATAAAATATGGCGAGATACATAAGCAGGCAGAGATCGAGTTTTCGAGATTCAATTTTGACTATGCTAATACTGACTTATTAATCAAACAATTTGAAGAATATGAAATTGAGTCGAAAAGATTAAACGAACTGGGCTTGGTTCTCCCATCTTATGAGTATTGCCTTAAATGCTCTCATACATTCAATCTCCTTGATGCAAGGGGTGTTTTGTCAGTTACAGAGAGGACGGGTTACATTGCAAGGGTGAGGGCATTGGCTAAGCTATGTGCCGAGGCATTTTTTAAACAGAGACAAGAAATGGGTTATCCGCTTATTAAACAATAAACATGGATTCTACAAAGACTCAATACAAAATGATACTCGAAATAGGGACAGAAGAGATCCCGGCAAGATTTCTTCCGCTTGCGATCACAAAGTTAAAAGAAAATGCAGAAAGGATATTTTCGGAATACAGGCTATCTTTTGGTTCTATAAAATCTTATGCAACTCCGAGGAGATTAGCCCTAATTGCGGAAATCGATAATTTACAGCAGACAAAAGAAGAAGAAATATGGGGTCCTCCTGTTTCCGTAGCTTATGATAAGGAGGGGAAACCTACTAAGGCTGCAGAAGCCTTTGCAAAATCAAATAATGTAGCCATAGAAAGCTTGATCAAGAAGGAAAAAGGTAAGGGATTATATGTGGTTGCTGTTGTAAAGGAAGAGGGAAGGCATACTGCTGAATTATTACCCGAACTCCTCCCGAAATTAATATTATCCCTGAATTTTCCAAAGTCGATGAGATGGGGTAATGGCAACTTAAGATTTGTCAGGCCAATTCACTGGATACTCGCAATTTATAACAATAAAAAGGTTTCTTTTGAGATTGATGGTATAAAAAGTAGCAATACTACAAAAGGACACAGGTTTCTATCTCCTGCTGACTTCGAAATTAAGGACGACAGGACATATATAAATCTCCTCAGAAATAACTTTGTGGTACTTGATCCTGACGAGAGGCAAAAGATAATGCTTGAAGAGATGAATAAGTTGGCGTCTTCAGTGAATGCACATTTAGTAAAAGATGAAGAATTATTAGAGCATGTTATACACCTTGTAGAATATCCCGTGCCAGTGCTCGGGGCTTTCCCTTCTGATTATCTAAATCTACCAAAAGAATTACTGATAACAGTGATGAAAGGTCATCAGAAATATTTTGCACTTCAGGATGAAAATGGCAATCTAATTAACTACTTTATAGTCGTTTGTAATACAAAAAAGGAAAACGAAGACATTATCAAAAAGGGTGCTGAAAGGGTTATTAAGGCAAGATTTGAGGATGCCAAATTCTATTATGAAGATGACAAAAGAGTTCCTCTAATTGAAAGGGTGGAGAAATTAAAAAGGGTTATATATCATGAAAGACTCGGCAGTCTTTATGACAAGACCCAACGGGTTGCTTTGATTGCTGACTTCGTATCTGAATCATTTCAAGATAAATCTGAACAATTCAAAAAAGATGTTCATTTAGCAGCAATTATTTCAAAGGCAGACCTCATATCAGGAGTTGTTGGAGAGTTTCCGGAGTTACAAGGAATAATGGGAAAATATTATGCCCTGAATGATAAATACAAAGATGAGATAGCGATTGCGATTTCTGAACAATACTTACCAGCACACTCAAAAGACAGGATACCATCAAGCGATATAGGAGCCGTCCTCAGCCTTTCTGATAAGATTGACAACATTCTGTCTTTTTTTATATTGGGCTTGACACCAAGCGGCACCGAAGACCCATTTGCCCTTCGAAGACAGTCTCTTGGCATTATCTCCATACTTATCGAAAAAAGATTACCATTAAGCATCGGAGAACTGATTAAAAGGTCTTTACAGATATTTGAAGGTATTCCAGAATTAAACCCTTTATTTATAGACCACAAATCAGAACTATTTAAAAACTTGATAAGGTTTTTTGAGCAGAGGATCGAGCCACTTTTCATATCTCAAGGTTATTCTCATGATAATGTATCTGCTGTGATAGGCTATGTAAAGGATAGACCACTTTATGCAGTGAGGGAAATGCTTGAGGCTATAAAAAAACTTAAGGAAGATGCTCAATATCAGGAGTTTCTTCTGGCTATCAAGAGAGTTAATAATATTTCGCCAAAGGGGGCAGTCCCCCCTGTGGATATTAAACTCTTTTTACAGGATGAGGAGAAAGCCCTTTATGAAATGGTTACGAGAATAGCCCCTGAAGTTTACTCAATGATTAATGAAGAAAGATACCATGACGCAGCCAGGGTACTTATGACCCTCAATGAACATATTAATCTATTCTTTGATAAGGTTCTCGTTATGGATAAAAGGGAGGACATAAAAAATAACAGGTTGTCATTAATAAATCAGATCAAATTAATGGCTCTTCAGATATGCGATTTTTCAAAGTTACAATAAGTGACTATACATATATTATCTTATCATATCCACTTTTTATGCTTCCTATTAAGTAGGCTTCATATCCTGCATCTCTCAGTCCTGATATAGAATCCTCGACGTCATCTTTATCAATAACCAAAATATAACCTATCCCCATATTAAATGTCCTTCTCATATCATCATCAGGTACGTTTCCGATCTTTTGAATAAGCCTGAATATCTCTGGTGTCTTCCATGAGTCTCTTAAAATGACCGCTGTCAATCCATCTTTCAAAATTCGTGGTAAATTGCCAACCAAGCCACCACCTGTAATATGAGCCATGCCGTGAATATCAATTTTATCCTTTAAAGAATTAAATGCACTGACATAGATATTAGTTGGCTTTAAGAGTTCTTCCCCAATGACTGCATCTATCTCTGGGATATAAGTATCGACACCAAATCCTGCTATGTCAAAAAAGACCTTTCTCGCAAGTGAATATCCATTGCTGTGTAAGCCGCTTGAAGCTATCCCAACAATCGCATCACCCTCTCTTATTTTAGAGCCATCTATAATTTTATCTCTATCTACCACTCCAACAGCAAAACCTGCAAGGTCATACTCATCTTCTTTGTAAAAGCCGGGCATCTCTGCGGTCTCTCCTCCTATAAGTGAGCATCCTGCTTCGATGCAGCCTGATGCTATTCCCTTTATAACCTCACTGTGTTTATCCGCATTAAGCCTTCCTGTGGCAAAATAATCAAGGAAAAACAATGGTTCGGCACCGAGTGTGAGTATATCATTTACGCACATTGCAACGAGATCGATTCCGACTGTATCATGCTTGTCCGTCATAAATGCAATCTTTAGCTTTGTTCCAACTCCATCTGTGCCGCTCACAATCACCGGTTCTTTAAATTTTGATACATTAAGTTTAAACAATGCCCCAAACGAGCCTATATCAGTCAATACCTCCTGTCTGAATGTCTTTTTTGCAAACGGGGCTATGAGGCTAACAAACCTATCCCCTTCATCTATATCTACCCCTGCCTTTTTATATGTCATCTCCTCCATCACATATACTCCTCAGTGTATTTTCATGCTTATATCAACAGCCCTTGCCGAATGTGTCAATGCGCCAATAGATATAATATCCACTCCTGTTTCAGCAATACTTCTTACATTTTCGAGGTTAACATTACCAGAAGCCTCAAGCAATATCCTGCGATTTTTTGTGTCCCTGATTTCTACTGCCTTTTTCATGTCTTCGATGCCCATATTATCAAGCATTATTGCATCAGGTTCAAGGTTTATAGCCTCATTGAATTCATCAAGATTTTTTACCTCAACTTCAATCTTCAGTAGATGATGTGCCTTTTTTGCGAGAGATATTGCACTGCTTATACTCCCTGCTATTTTAATATGATTGTCTTTTATCAATATACCGTCATAAAGCCCAAACCTGTGGTTGATACCCCCACCTATAATAACACCATATTTTTCCATAAGACGCATACCAGGGATTGTCTTTCTGGTGTCAGCAATTTTTGCATTAAGTCCTTTAAGTTTACTAACATAACTATTTGTTAATGTTGCAATTCCACAGATCCTCTGTAATATGTTTAGAGAAATCCTCTCGCCAGACAAAATTGACCTTGCATTGCCTGAGACCTCAGCCAAGACATCACCATTTTTTATAATAGCCCCTTCCTGAAAAAATACATTGAAATTTACAGACGGGTCAATAACCGAAAACACCTCTTTTACAAATGGCATGCCGGCAAGTATAAAATCCTCTTTAGCAATTATACGGGCATTTGCACTTGCATGCTCTGGAACTACCAGAAAGGAGGTAATATCACAATGCCCAATATCTTCACGCAGGAAAAAAAGGATGGAATCTCTCAAAATCTCTTTCATGCTCCCCGATTTTATAAACTACTTTTTTCTGAAAATCGAAAACAATCCGAATATTCCCCCGGCAACTGCACCGATTGCTAATGCAGATTTCCAATCAAGCAGAGTGGTCACATTGCCGTTTATTTTATTTCCTATCATCAGTAAAGAAGTGCTGTTATTAGAATTTATCTCTTTTGCCGCTATAACACCAACTGCGCTTCTATTAATTTCAGTATTCCCGGTAGAAACAGAAACAGGGGTAAAAGAGAAGTTTAAATTCGTTGTCTCTCCTGCTGCTATAATTCCTATGCTCTGATTTAATGACAGATTAGACCCGCTCATTAATACTGCTGCTCCCTGTGTAACTTCTATGCGCTCTCCGTCGATACTCAATGCACCAACCTGCTGGAGTTCTATATGACCACCTTCAGCTGACCTTATAGTGCTCTGCCTTATATCGAGAAATTCTGCCTCAACCATATCAAGGCTTCTTCCCTGCACCTCAAGTATATTCTTATCCATTTAATGAGCCTCCTTCTAAATGATTAAGTAAATGCTATATAATTGTTTTTAATAATTTTAAATTATCTTCTATCTTTTGCTTTTTCTGTACAAGGTCATCAAACTTATTCTTTTCTTTTTCAACAACTTCCTCTGGTGCATTCTTGAGAAAATCCTCATTTAACAGCTTTTTGTTAATAATCGTCATTGAGTCTATAGCCTTATTAAGCTCCTTCTGTAGTCTCCTGATTTCTGCATCTATATCCAGAAGCCCTTCAATTGGCACATATATCTCCATCCCCTTTTTAATAGAGACTGCTGAGCCTTTCATCTGTTGTATGTGATGACCAATATCTATCTCCTTACACCTTGCCAGCTTCATTATAGCCTGAATATTCCCTTTTAGAATATCCTCTACATCTTTTGAAAGTGTCTTTATATGAGCCTTTATGGCAGTTTGAATATTAAGCTCACCTCTTATGCTTCTTAATGCAGAGATTGCATCTATTAAATAATTCATTTTTTCCTCTGCCTCGTTGTCCCTTTTCATATTTGAAGGGTATGAAGACAGCATAATACTCTCTCTTTTCTCCAAAACATTATTCCATATCTCCTCTGTTACAAAAGGCATAAAGGGGTGAAGAAGTTTAAGTATCTGCTGAATTACAAAAAATAGGCATTTTACGACCCTCACCTTATCTTCATCTCTTCCCTGATATAATACAGGTTTTACGATCTCGATATACCAATCACAAAACTCATGCCATATAAAATAGTATATACATGATGCAGCATCATTAAACCTGTAATCACTTAAATTTCTATTTGCCTCCTCAGCTGCATATGCCAATCTGCTCAATATCCATCTTTCTGGTATATAGACAGAATCGGAACCAAAAATTTCTTGATAAAAACCTTCAACCTGCAATTCTATATCACTTATTATTTCTCTTTTTGCATTAATAGCAAACTTTGTGGCATTCCATAACTTATTTATAAAATGTCTGTATCCCTCTAACCTTTCCTCAGAAAACCTTACATCCCTTCCCTGAGCAGCAAAGGCAGCAAGTGTAAACCTAAATGCGTCTGCACCATATTTTTCTATCATCACCAGTGGGTCAACAACATTGCCCTTTGATTTACTCATCTTCTGACCCCTGGAATCCCTGACAAGTGCATGTATATACACATCTCTAAAAGGCACATCTCCCATAAACTTTATTCCCATCATTATCATACGGGCAACCCAGAAAAAGATTATATCAAAACCTGTTACAAGTACACTTGTAGGATAAAAAACCTTTAGTTCTTTTGTTTCATTAGGCCAGCCAAGTGTAGAAAATGGCCAGAGGGCTGAAGAAAACCATGTATCAAGGACATCTGGATCTCTTATAATGTTTTTACTGCCACATTTAGGACATTCAATTAAATCATTTCTGCTACATACAGGCTTAACATCCTTTGGAATCCTTATAATCTTTGAATTATTTATAATATATTCGTGGCTCAAACCTGATAGTCTAAGCTCAGAATAGGTGCCTCCTGAAAGCATTTTTCCATCTGGTGACTCGACATTTGCATAAAACAGATGTTCTATTAACTCTCCCTGTGCCCTTCCATTTTCATCTTTGCATTCAGGACAATACCAAACAGGAATCTGGTGACCCCACCATATCTGACGGGATATACACCAGTCCCTTATATCATACATCCATGCAAAGTAACTATTTTCCCACGATTCGGGTATAAACCTTATTTTTTTATTACTAACTACCTTTATAGCCTCTGAAGCCAATTCACCTGTCTTGACATACCACTGAATCGTTAGAAATGGCTCAATTATACTCTTACACCTGTAGCAATGTCCGACCGAATGTATGTGTTTTTTATCCCCTTCTAAAAATCCGAGTTCCTTTAAGTCATTTATTACCCTCTTTCTGCAATCATATCTGTCAAGTCCTGAGTATCTATCTCCAGCCTCTTTAGACATCGAACCATCCTCTGCTATGACACTTATAAATGGTAGTTTATGACGGTTTCCTATAATTTCATCGTTAAAGTCATGGGCTGGTGTAATTTTTAAAGCACCGGTTCCAAATAAGGGGTCTACATCCATGTCAGCAATAACAGGAATCTTTCTACCAGCAAGTGGAAGTTCAATCAATTTACCTATAAAATGTTTATATCTATCGTCCTCTGGGTGAACAGCAACAGCAGTATCTCCCAACATTGTTTCGGGTCTTGTTGTTGCAACTGTAATATAATTTTTATGATTACCTTTATCCTCTTCAGCAAGTGGATATCTTATAAAATATAGCGTTCCTTCCAGCTCCTCGTATTCGACCTCGAGGTCAGAAAGGGCTGTTCTACACCTCGGACACCAGTTAATAAGACGAACATCCCTATATATCAAACCCTCTTCAAATAGCCTTACAAACACCTCTCTGACAGCCATCGAGAGCCCTTCATCCATTGTAAACCTTTCACGAGACCAATCGCATGATGCCCCAAGCTTTTTTAGCTGGTATATTATTCTGCTACCGTACTCAGACTTCCACTTCCACACCCTATCTATAAATGCATTTCTTCCCAATTTATGTCTGTCAATACCCTCCCTTGAGAGTTCCCTCTCGACCACATTTTGGGTTGCGATACCAGCATGGTCTGTGCCAGGCAGCCATAATACATTATACCCCGACATCCTTTTCCATCGAGCAAGGATGTCTTGAATCGTAGCATTTAAGGCATGACCCATATGTAAAGAGCCTGTAACATTTGGAGGTGGAATCACTATACAAAAAGACGGTTTTTCTGAATTAACATCAGCAAAAAAAAGTCTGTTTCTTTCCCAAAATGAATACCATTTATCCTCGATCTCTGATGGTATATAGGTTTCTTTCATGTTTTTCATACTGTATCTGATATGATCCTTTCTATTTCCCTTTTTATTATCCTTTCTGACGCATCAGAAATTATTTTTTTTATTGATATATCTGTTTGCACCCTTAGTGTATTTATTAATTCACTCGAGATGTTTTCAACAATATGTTGCATGTTCTCTGATAATGTCTGCCTTACAGAGTCCTTAACAGCAGAATAAATGCAATTCAAAAGTTCTTCTTTACTAAGTGAGCTTATCTCTTTATGAATCATATTAGATGTAAATTCTCTATTTTGAATCAAATTATTATTGACTTGATCTGGATTAGAGATATCTTCATCCAATTTTATTCCTTCTGTCTCAGTTGATATATCTTCCAATATTTTCTGTGAATCATATTCACTCAATTCATTTCTCCCTTCTTCCAATAAATACCTGATTTTGTTTATCAATTCGTCTGATTCAAAGGGCTTGACAAGAAAGCCTTCTGCACCTGCCAGTCTCGCCCTTCTCTCATCGAAATGATCAAAAACACCGGTTAGAAGAATTACAGGAATTTTTCTTGTCTTAGGGCTTTTTTTTATCATTTCGCACAGCTGGAATCCATCCAGTTCTGGCATATCGGTATCGGCAAGAACAATATCTGGTTGAAAGAAGATCAGTTCATTTAAGGCCTGTTCTCCATTATCAACTGCCTTGACCTCGAAATTCTCAGGCATAAGGACATCTTTAACAAGGCGATGGATTGTTGGGCTATCGTCAGCCAAAAGTAATTTTTTACCAGCCTTTTCCATGGATCTATTTCCTTCTGCTTTTGTAATCTTCTATTGCCTTTCTCAAGGCATCTGCCCCAAGGTTAGAGCAATGCATCTTTTGGGGTGGCAGACCTCCCAATTCCTTAGCCACTGCCTCTTTTGATATGGCAAGGGCCTCATCAAGAGTCTTTCCCTTTACCATCTCTGTTATCATGCTGCTTACCGCAATAGCTGCCCCACAGCCAAAAGTCCTGAACTTTGCATCAACTATTCTGTCGTTTTCTACTTTAATGAATATCTGCATGGCATCCCCGCATGTCGGGTTGCCCTCCATTCCAACACCATCAGCATCTGGTATTTCACCAACATTTCGGGGATTCATAAAATGATCCATTACCTTTTCGGAATACATATTTTTACCCTCCAAATTTTTACTCACTCAATCGATTTTTGAAATCTTAAATCCTAAATACAAATTTCTCATCCTGTATAACATTTTTCCCCTTCGCCCCCTTCTCCCCATCCCTTAGCAAATGGTGACATCTCTCTGAGTCTGGAGACGACCTTTGGGAATTCATTAAGGAAATAATCTATATCATCATCAGTGTTATCGATACCGAGACTGAATACAATAGAGCCTTGTGCAAGCGCTGAAGGGATCCCAATAGAAAGTAGTATAGGAGATGACTTAAGTGCCCTTGATGAACAAGCAGAACCACTCGCTGCATAAATGCCCTTCATCGAAAGCATAAGTAGCATTGCCTCTCCCTCAATAAATTCAACAACAAAGCTTGCATGATGAGGTAGCCTTTTTTCTGGATGACCTGTTAGATAAACATTAGGAATCTTCAGCACACCATCTATCAATTTATCCCTTAATCTTCTAACATGACCTATCCTCTTGGACATCTCTATTCTCGCAAGCTCTGCAGCCTTACCCATTCCAACTATAGCAGGAACATTTTCTGTGCCAGCCCTTCTGCCACCTTCCTGAATACCTCCATAGATCAGCGGGACTATCCTGAGACCTTCTCTAATATAAAGGGCACCTACCCCCTTGGGACCATAAAATTGATGGGCGGCCATGCTCAGAAGGTCGACACCCATCTCATTTATATCAACTGATATATTTCCTGTTGATGCAACTGCGTCAGTATGAAAGATAATACCCCTCTCCTTCGCTATTAATGCCAATTCCTTTATAGGCTCAATAGTTCCTATCTCGCTGCTTGCATGAATTATAGAGATAAGAATAGTCTCCTTTGTAATAGATTTTTTGAGTACATCAGGATCGACTAAACCATGATTATCAACAGGAAGATAAGTCACTACGAATCCATTTTTTTCGAGAAATCTTGCTGAATTAAGGATTGAGTGGTGTTCAACTTTTGAAACAATAATATGTTTGCCCTGATTCTGCCTTGCAAGAGCAATACCTCTCAGTGCAAAATTGTTAGCCTCAGCACCGCTTGATGTAAATACTATTGTCGAGGGCTTTGCATTAATTAATGCAGCTACCTGTTCTCTGGCATTTTCTATGGCAGTCCTCGCACGGACTCCAAGGTTATATACACTTAATGGATTTCCGTAATCTTCTTTAAAGTATGGAATCATCGATTCGAACACTTCAGGAAGAAGTGGATTTGTTGCAACATGGTCAAAATAACATCTCATCATAAAAAGCTCCTTAAAAAATTAATATCAGGATGATTTCTGCCTCTTCCTAACATAAAATCTGTAATAATCTTCTGAATCTTCAAGACCTATGAACTCATTCCCTGTCTTTTGGCACCATTGAGGTATATCTTCCAATGCACCATCATAGTCAGTCAGTATTTCCAGGACCTGTCCATTATCGAGCCCCTTAATAAGCTCATCTAATTTCAAGAGATGCATGGGGCACATCATATACACAATATCAGCTGTTACATCAGCCTTTATGCCATGAACGAATTTCATTTTTTATTATTTTTAAGGTATATCTTATTTTTATACAATGAAGCCTTTCGGTTGAAATCTCCATTGATGATATCTTTCAGAGTAATGGTCTTTAAAAAAGCCTCTATCTGTTCTCCCAAGGCCTTCCATAATAGATGAGCAACACAGCTATCCACCCTGATACATCCTTCAGATGGATCAAGACAGGAGGTTATAGCAACAGGTCCCTCAAGTTCTTTAAGGATCGAAGCAATGCTTATATGCTGTGGATCTGTATTAAGAATATACCCACCGCCAGGACCTTTTTTACTTATTATTATTCCAGATCTCCTGAGTTTGTTAAGTATCTGCTCAAGATATGCAACAGAAACATTCTGTCTATCAGAAATCTCTTTTATACTCACAGGCCTACCCTCGATATACCCCTTCGCTATCTCAAACATAGCCCTTACACCATACTGTCCCTTTGTTGACAATCGAAGCATGATAAATATTATAATACCCTACTGTTTTTGTCAAGTATTTGTTGATTACAACAAAATTGACAAATTATCTACTCAATCATTAGCATAATCTTTAAAAGACGCCGAAGAAGGAGCGAAAATGTTATGAAAAACAAGATTGTAATTGGCACTCGTGGGAGCAAGTTAGCACTATGGCAGGCAGAGTGGATCAAATCAGAGCTTAATAAGTTATATCCTGATATCAGTATAGAACTAAATAAGATCAAAACTACAGGAGATAAAATCCTTGATGTCCCTTTAGCCAAAGTGGGCGGGAAAGGGTTATTCGTGAAAGAGATTGAAGAGGCACTTTTAAGAAATGAGGCGGATATTGCTGTGCACAGTATGAAGGATGTTCCAACAGATTTTCCAGACGGTCTTCATCTTGCTGTAATTACTAAAAGAGAAGATCCGAGAGATGCCTTCCTGTCAAGGATTTCAAACTCCAAATTCCATATCCCTAATTTCAGAGACATTCCTCAAGGAGCAACTATTGGTACGAGCAGTCTCAGGCGGTCATGCCAATTATTAAACATAAGACCTGATCTCAGGATAGAGCAACTTCGAGGCAATCTTGATACAAGGATCAGAAAACTCGACGAAGGGCAGTTTGATGCAATAATTCTTGCTGCTGCAGGAGTCAAGAGGCTCGGCTGGTCAGAAAGGATTACAGAGATACTCCCCCCTGAAATAAGCCTTCCTGCTATAGGTCAGGGCGCTGTCGGAATTGAATGTAGAATAGATGACAAATTCATTAATAATCTCATCGCACCCTTAAATGATTTCGAAACATCAATATGTGTAAAGGCAGAGAGGTCATTCTTAAAGAGACTCGAGGGTGGCTGTCAGGTGCCAATTGCAGCTTATGCAAGGATATCTAATAGGGCGGAAGAAAGGATATTGGTCATGGATGGATTGGTTGGAAGTATTTCTGGAGATAGAATTATAAGAGGATATATGGAGGGTAACATAGAAGATGCGGAAATCCTCGGTATTAAATTAGCTGAGGATTTACTTTCAAGAGGAGCAAAAGGAATACTTGATGAGGTTTATGGTAAAAATACTCCTTCTATAAATGGAGAAATCGCAAGCTAAGCCATGAAAAAGGGCAAGGTTTATATCATAGGGGCAGGACCAGGAGATATAGGGCTTCTCACTGTTAAGGGCATGAAATGTCTCCAGAAAGCAGAGGTTGTTGTTTATGATTTCCACCTCAATGCCCAGATATTGAATTACATCAATCACGATGCCGAATTCATTTATGCAGGTAAAAGGGGCGGCCATCATGCAATGACACAGGATGAGATAAACCAGGCACTTGTGGAAAAGGCAAATGAAGGCAAAATCGTATGCAGACTGAAGGGCGGAGATCCATTTGTCTTTGGTAGAGGTGGGGAGGAGGCTGAAGTACTTGCGAAGGAAGGAATAGATTTTGAAATAATTCCAGGTGTTAGCTCATCTATTGCTGCGCCTGCATATGCAGGCATTCCGTTAACGCACAGAAAATATTCTTCATCCTTTGCGGTTATTACAGGAAATGAGGATATAACAAAACCAGAAAGCTCCATAGACTGGTCAAAGTTTGCAAATGGCTTTGACACCCTCGTTTTTTTAATGGGTGTTAAAAATATCTCTGCTATTATTTCAAAACTAATGGAGCACGGTAGATCCCCTGATACCCCAACTGCTGTTATAAGATGGGGCACGAGGCCTGACCAGAAAACTGTTGTCAGCACTTTAAAAGACGTAGCAGGGCTTGTAAAGGAAGAGAACATCAAGCCTCCTGCTGTGATGGTTGTTGGAGATGTGGTGAAATTAAGGGAGACATTAAAATGGTATGAAAAAAAGCCTTTGTTTGGTCACAGAATTTTAATCACGCGGGAGTATACAAAAGATTATGAACCCCTTGAGGAGCTCGGTGCTGAGATATTCGAGTTTCCGACAATAGAGATAGCACCACCTGAGAGTTACAGAGAATTGGATGAATCAATAGATAAGATAGAAACTTACAACTGGATAATATTCACAAGCTCAAATGGATTTAAATATTTCATGCAGAGGCTTTTAGACAAAGACAAAGATATAAGAGATCTAAAGGGGATAAAAATTTGTGCCATAGGTTCAAAGACAGCCGAAAAAATAAAAGAATATGGATTAAAAGTTGATTTAGTTCCTGATGAATTCAATGCCGAAGGCTTAATCAGCGTGATAGTGCAGGAGTGCGGAAGATCAGAAGGAGAGACTTCCATTTCGGACTTCCGAGTTTCCGCTCTAAAAGGATTGAAAATCCTTTTGCCTCGAGCTGAGGTTGCAAGAGAGATCTTCCCTGAAAAAGTCAGAGAGTTAGGCGGAGAGATAGATACACCTACAGCGTATCGTGCGATGAAACCAGAAAAACATGGCAAAAGACTGAAGAGGTTTTTGAAGGAGGGCAGGATTACAATTGCAACCTTTACGAGTGCCGCCACATTTCATAACTTTCTTGATATAATTGGCGAAGATGCAAAAGAGATTCTAAAGGATGTATCTATAGCGGTTATTGGACCGGTAACCGCAAGGGCAGTAGAAAAGGCAGGTTTAAGGGTTTCGATTATGCCAGAAAAGGCAACAATAAATGCAATGGTTGACGAAATAATCAAAAAAATAATCAATCCTTGAGTTTCTTTAAAGATATCATTAATACAAATATCCCTATATTTATCAACACTATTGTGGCACCAGTCGGAATGTCCAACTTAAAAGACAATAAAATACCTGATAAAACCGATATTAAACTAAAAAATGCTGCATATACCAATGTGCCTTTAAAACCTTTAGCCACCTGAAGCGCAGATACAGCAGGCAAAATTAGAAGTGCCGAAACAAGCATGATCCCAACCACCTTCATTGTAAGAATTACTGTCAGGGCTGTAAGAAGTATAAGGGCGGAGTTAACAGTTTTTGTTTTAATTCCTGATACCTTTGCCAGATCCTCATCAAATGTTATAGAGAGAAGGTCATAATAATAGAATAGAATTACTATAATCACGATTATCGAAAGGGAAATAGAAAGAAACACCTCTTCTTTGCTTATTGCAAGTATGTTTCCAAAGAGATAACCAAAAAGGTCGATATTAAAGCCCCCTGCTATGCTTGCTATCAAAACACCAATCGAAATGCCTGCTGCCGATACAATACCTATTGCAGCATCTCCATACAATCGTGCCTTTTCCATAAGCTTAATGATACCGTATGAGCTCAGAAGAACAATTGGTATAGAAGCATAAACAGGATAAACTTTTAGAAGCAGCCCTAATGCTACGCTACCGAAAGTCACATGAGCAAGACCATCACCTATCAGCGACAATCTTCTGAGGACGAGAAATACCCCAAGAGTAGAGCAAAGCACGGCAATAAATGAGCCAGCCACAATGGCCCTCTGCGCAAAACCATAATTAAAAAATTCAACAAGCTCTGTCATGATAATGTGTCAAAAGAGTTAAAATTCATGGTGTCAGTTGTCAAAAACAAATAACCCTTGCACGTACTTTTACTTTTTAATTGTGCCTGTGGCAAATAAGATGTTGTGAACCATGCCCAAAATATTCAGACATATTCTTTGATTCACAAAAATCCTTAAAAGTTCCATAAAAAATTATTTTTCTATCAAAATACAATAATTTAGAGGCATATTTTCCGGCATTTCCTAAATCATGTGTGACAAACAGTATTGTTACATACCTATTCCTGTTGATATCTGATAGAATTGAAAAAAACCTTTCCCTCGTTTCAGGATCAACAGCAGCAGTCGGTTCATCAAGTATTAAAAGCTCAGGTTCATTTATAAGTGCCCTTGCTATAATAACCCTCTGTTGCTGACCACCAGAAAGCTCTCCAATATTTGCTTTTTTAAGATCCAGGATGTCCATAATAGACAAAACTTTGTCAATGGCAGTTTCATGAGACTTTACAATTCTTTTCGGGGAGGGCATATTTGGAATAAGTCCTGTTGCAATAACTTCCTCAACTGTAGCTGGAAAATGTGGGTTAAAAGCAAGCCTCTGTGGAATATAGCCGATTTTTTGCCATTCATTAAATCTAAAAATGTGATTATCGAAGAGAAAGACACTTCCAGAGGCAGGCTTAATCAATCCAAGAATTGTCTTGATAAGTGTGCTTTTTCCAGAACCATTAGGTCCAGCAAGGGCAATATAGTCACCTCTATCCACACTAAATGATATGCCGCTGAATACCTCTTGAGAATTATATTTTACAGAAAGGTTATTAACTGATATTACTGGCATTGCAATCCTATCTTTAGGCTTTCGAGCGTCTTCTCCATAAGTTTGATAAATGTTGCCCCTTCATGCCACTCATCCCTGGTCAGATTATGGGCTGCATGAATTTTAAGAAGCTCCGCTCCTGTCTCCCTGGCGATCATTTCCGCAATCCGAGGAGAAACAAGTTCCTCATAAAATATATATTTTGTATTATATTTTTTCATTTTTTTCATCAACTCCACTAAACTTTGAGGCGATGGTTCTGCATCAGGAGAAAGACCATGATATGCTGAAATATAATTAAAGCCATATCTTTTTGACATATAATTGAAGGCATAATGTCCACCATGAATGATATATCTCGTTTTGCATGAGGCTAATGCCTTGCGAAATTTATCATCAAGTTCTGTGATGCTCGACTTGTATTTTTCTGCATTTCGTATATAAATTGCCTTGTTTGCAGGATCAGCCATAATGAAACCTTCAACTATATTATCCACCATTTTCTTTGCATTTTCGAAATCAAGCCAGACATGCGGGTCTATGCCGTAAGCATGGTCATGTTTGTGGAGTTGAATATCATCGAGAGCCTCAGCACTCCTGATGAATTTAATTCCCTTGCTCGAATCCACAATCACAAGTGATTTATTGTCAACGGAATTTAAAATCTTTTCAGCCCATACCTCCATATGTTTGCCTGTATAAATAAAAATATCTGCTCTGTTAATTCTCATGATATCCTCTGGTCTCGGTTCGAATCCGTGTGGCTCAATGCCTGGTGGCATAAGCAGAAATAAATCTACATTTTCTCCTGCTATATTTTTTGCAAAGTCATAAAGTGGAAAAAGGGTTGTAACAACAGTAAGTTTTTTAGTTTCGCTCTGTTTCTCGCCTTGCTTCTGGCACGATGTTATTATCATTAATACCAATGATAAAAATAAAATGTATAAAAATCTAAGCATCTTCATAACTATTTAGTATTCAAAAAGATTTAATTTGTTTCTTAAAAATATTATTAATATATCTACTCAAAATAATTTTTTACAAGCATCAATTTTTCTCTTCTGTTGCCTTCAATACATCATCAAAAAGCGTATTCAACCTTTTTGTCTCATAATAAAGATTCCCAAGCGCCTTTGACAGCTCAGACTTTCCTATTGCTGATGCCTTTTCTGCCCATTGCCTGTAAGTCTCTGCATGTTCGTCATTATGCTCTTTCCAGTGCCTAAGAAGGTGCTTTAATTTTTTTAAGTCATCCATAGTAAGCCTCCTTTATCTATTCTGTCTTGATAGAGGCAATTCGAGTCCGCTTGCCTCAAGCAGTGATTTATCGGTGAGTATATCTTCTGCATCACCGTCAGCTATAATCCTGCCATCCATCATAATAATGCATCTCTGACACACATCAAGAATAAGGTCGAGGTCGTGTGAAGCAATAATCTTGGTATGCTCAAAACCCTTAAGAAGATTAATCAGTTGTCTTCTTGCCCCTAAATCGAGATTTGATGCAGGTTCATCCATAAGCAGGATATCCGGATGCATAGCCATAACAGCGGCTATTGCAACAGCAGACTTCTGACCTGCAGATAATCTATGAGGCGGCCTTTGAATGAGGTGAAGACAGCCTACAGTGATGAGGGCATTCCTAACACGCTCATCAACAATTTCAGCACTTAACCCCATATTAACAGGTCCAAATGCCACATCCTCATAAACAGTAGGCATAAATAACTGGTCATCAGGGTTCTGAAATACAAAACCTACTTTTTTTCTAATTTCCTGCACGGTCTTCTTGTTTAATGGAATATCCCCAATTGATATAAGCCCTCTTTGAGGGAAAAGCTGACCATTAAGGTGCATGAGCAGGGTTGTCTTGCCAGCACCGTTTATACCTATAATACCTACTGATTCACCATGCATAATCTTGCATGAAATCCCCCTAAGCACCTCAGTGCCATCTGGATAGCTAAAATATACATCCTTTAATTCTATAATATGATGGCTCATCTCATTATCCTTTCGACCATTCCTCCCAGTATATAAACGATGTTATATTTCCTAAGAAGATAAAAGATAATTATAAAAAAAGTGGCAAACAGAAGGTCATTAATCCCGAGCCGATATTTTCTTATGAGCTTTATTTCGCCATTAAACCCCCTATATAGCATTGCCTGATAAATCCTTTCTGCCCTTTCCAATGTCCTTATAAGAAGGACCGAGATAAATCTTACAAAAGATTTTATGTCTTTACCCTTTTTCCCGAACGATCTTGCTTCCCTTGCCCTTACCATTCTAAAGGTCTCTTCAAGAAGCACAAAGAGATATCTATACAAAAACAGCAATTGAATAACAAATATCTTTGGCAGTTTGAATCTCTCAAGTGCCTCGCATAATCCAGCAAATGATGTTGTTGCAACCAGCACAAGGGCAATACTCACAGTGAGTACAAATTTAAGCAATATTGACAGAAAAGATATCCAGCCACCTGTAACATGCATCCCATAAATAGTAAAAAAGACATTATTGTCTATAATAGGATTAAACATTCCAATGAAAATCGCAAAGGGTGATACAAAGGCAACCCTTTTTGCGATCGTTTCAAAAGGAATATCGCCAGCAGCTATCAAAAAAACAGGGTAAATAAAAAAAGGTATAAGCCCAGAAATATCGTATTTTGAGAATGATATAACACTAATGATAAAAATAAATGATACTAAAAGCTTTACCCTCGGATCGAGCCTGTGCACAAAGGTATCTTTATAAGATAGACTATCCAGATAGCCAATATTAAAATAAGCCTTATCAAATCTCATTAATTAAACACCAATCCAAATGGTAAACTTTAATGGTCGAAAAAATACAAAAAACTAACACATTTCCATCTCTTTAGCAGACTTACGACCTCTTGCGTCTCATCAGCCTGATGCCAAATCCTATAACTACAGTAAATCCCAGAACAATAACTGCTCCAATAATTCCGGATAGAGATGTCCCTGGATCCACCCATGTAGAAACAGATTCTTTCTCTCTAACTTCTTCGGACATCTTGAGGCTATAATCAGGCAAAAAAGCTGTCTTCTCCTGAAGCCGCTTGAGTGTTGCAGTGATGTTATTATTTTTCTCTGGCAGTTCGGCCCTTCCATAAGTCTTTTCTATTGACCACTCAAGCCCATCAGGATTGTTTGATGCAAACCACGAAAGAATACCACCAGTAATAACAGTAAGCACAGCAAATATAAGCAATATTTTTCTGAGAGATCTTTCTAATGACAGTTGCATGGGGCTTGAAACGCTCTGGATTATATCTGGTCTTGTATTGGCAATATAGCTAATTATACCTGCTGTTACCAGACCTTCAACAAGCCCTATCGCAAGATGAATTGGCTGCATCAGCATAAGGAATGTTCCGAAAGGGAGTTCTGTCCTCCCAGAAAGAAAAGACTGAATCACAACAGAGAGTGCACCTAATTGAAGACCTGTAACTACGCTCAAGACAGATGCAAAAAGTATTCGCCTTTTACTATTCATTTTCATGGTCAACGGCTTATATATAAGTGGATAAGCGATAAAACATGTATAGAAACCGAGATTCCAAATATTACAACCAAGGGCAAGAAGCCCACCATCTGCAAAAAAAAGTGCCTGAACAGAAAGAATTGATGCCATCACGATGAATGCTGCATAAGGACCAAGAAGTATGGCGAGGAGCATGCCTCCTCCGATATGACCGCTTGAACCTGTCGCAGGTATTGCAAAGTTAACCATCTGAGCTGCGAATACAAATGCCCCGAGCACTCCCATCAAAGGGATTAGCCTTTCTTCAAGGTTTTCTTTTAACCTCTTTGCAGCAAAAACAAGGGCACCAATCGCCGATGCCCAGAAGGTAATACCAACCGATGGTGATAATAAGGCATCTGCCATATGCATAAAATCCCTCCCTAAAATCTTACTGCTAATCCAGCCAAAATCGATAAATCTGTCTCGGGATTGTTTAACCCACCTTTCACACCGATATCTATATCAACATTATCTGTTATAGAATAGATCAGACCACCTAAAATAAAGGCTGGATGAGTGTTGGATGACCTATCAGGATTTCTTTCTATTCCAATATTTGCTACTGCCATCAATGCATCTGTCACTTCGATTTCACCAGCCAAAGATGCATGCCAGATGTCTCTTCTTTCACCAACCTTGTTTTCATTTCTAATATAACCGAGATTTATGTGAAAGGCTAAGGTCTCGATTTCTTTGGTTGTTATGAAATATACGCTATAAGTTGCCCTACCCTGCCCTAATCCATCCTTATAGTCTCCTGTAGGCAAAGTCATTCCCGGCTTTAAAGCGAGACTGAGCCCATCCCTTTCATAAAAACGCCATTTTACCTCAATCGAGGTATCAGAGAGACCGTCTTCCCTTTGAACAACATCCTCATCCTCTTTTGTCATAATCCATTGATATGGAACATTTAATACAATATCTACATCATCAGTCATCCCATATGTTAGGGCAGTCGCAAACTCGGAACCCTTTTCTTTTATTGTGACACCTTGCTCTCTTTCTTTATCATAACCATATTCATAATTAAATTCGATCTGAAGATTTGATTTTCCCATCGTTCCAGCATCATCAGTAATTAGAGGATGAGCAGCATGTGATATGCTCTGATAAATTGAACAAATCAGAAATACGACCAACAAAAACCATTTTTTCATAATCCCCTCCATCCTGTGTAATAAAAAAACCACGAAGGTTTCCAAAACCTTCGTGGTTTCTAAAAGTCTTCATGACTTTAAATTTCTGTTAGAAGAATATCAAAAAATTTACTTCTCTGTCAATAAAATCTACAGACCTTTATTTAATGCATCTTTAATCGCAAATGCTAACTCCTTTATGTTTAATGGTTTCTGAAGAAAGGTAATAACATTGGGTAAATTTTCGTCTCTTTTTAATCCAATCGGATAGCCACTAAGTATTATTGCCTTAACAGAACTATTTATGTCTTTCATTTTTTTTATCAGCTCAATACCGTTCATAATGGGCATAACCATATCTGTAATCACCAGACTTATATCCTTATAATCAGCCGCAAATGTATCCAATGCATCCTTGGCATTTTGAAATGGCAACACTTTGTAACCGAGACTCGTCAGTGTATTGCTAATTACTCCAAGGACCTCGAGTGAATCTTCAATTAAAAGCAGGGTTTCTCCATTTCCTTTTGGCATAAAATCTGACTGCTCATCTATAATACTAACGGCTTCATAGGTCTTCGGAAAGTAAATAGTAAATGTAGATCCAGAACCATATATTGAATCAACATCAATATAACCATAATGCTGCTTTACAATTCCATAGACTTGTGAAAGACCTAAACCAGTTCCTTTGCCAACCTCTTTTGTAGAATAAAAAGGTTCAAAAATACGAGGTAGCACATTTTTAGGGATTCCAGTTCCAGTATCACTTATTGATAAAACAATCCAGACGCCTTCTGGAAGCATGGTATTCTCAAATATTAATTTTTTGCTATTATTATTAATCGAGATTTCTGATAAACTGAAAATAAGATTTCCTCCTTCTGGCATTGCATCTTTTGCGTTCAAACTTAAATTTGTCAGGACCTGCTGAATTTTTGTCCTGTCAGCCTTTATCCTACAATTAGGACATTTATTTTCAAATCTTATGCTGATACTTTCGGGAAGAGTTCTCCTTATAAACTTAATGAAATCCTGAACGAATTTTGACAAATCAATAACCTTAAACTCACTTAAGGACTTTCTGCTGAAATCAAGTATCTGGCGGACCAGCTCAGCAGCCCTATCTGCATTATTCAAAATAATCTTCAGTTGATTCCGAACCCTTTCCGGCAAGGTAGTGTCTGAATAAATAAGACCGGCATAGCCTATAATTCCAGTTAGGACATTATTAAAATCGTGGGCAACCCCGGCAGCCAATTGTCCGACTGCCGAGAGATTTTCCTGAGACTGCAATCTTTCCATTAATTCCACTTTATCTTTAGTTACATCAGAAGTAACGAGGATGATTCCTGTCTCATCACCGCTACCAAAATATTTACCTGTAATATCATAAAATGAATTATCTATGTTCATACTACATTTTATTTGATCAGATGGATGAGATAGTTTCGGTGTAATTTCTGCCAATGAATAGTTTCCTATGTTAGATATAACATCACCAACTGTAGCATTAAAAAGCTTTCTAAGATGATATTTTCCAATCTTGTTTGTCATAATAACGCGATATTCTGAATTCAACAAAATCACTCCCTGAGGCAGATCCTCAATTATAGAGTTAAGGACAGAATGAGATTTTTGGAGAGAAGAGATCATCTGATTAATCTCATTTCCGATACTCGATAACTCATCATTTCCGTGTTCGATTATCCTTAGAGAATGATCACTCTTAGTTGATATATATCTTAAATCCCTGTTAAGTTTCGTTAATCTTGCCAATACAGACCTTTCTACAAAAATTAGTACAACAGCACCAAATAAGACACCAGAACCGATCAAAAACATTAGAAATCGGTTTAAAACGAGTTTTCCCTGCTGATAAATAACCCTCGGCTCATCAAAACTCAAGAGTAAAACAGGCTTGTTATAAATGTCTCTAATTACTACATAGCAAGATATTGTCTCTGAATCTACGATCTTGATAAAAAAAGGATCCCTTTCAACATCAAACTTGATTTTTTTTAAATCAAAACCATTGAACTGATTTATTTTAATAGATAGTTTTGCTATTTCTGACCACCTTTCTATTTCCTCTTCATTGAGGTAGCGACCAAATATCATAGAGCCTCTTATGGGTCCTTTCCTATCACTCATAATTATTGGACGTGAAGCAATAAGCATAGGACCTTTGTCTAACATAATAATGCCTTGAATAGAGCTATCAGGAGATTCATGTCCTAAAAAAGGTGTAACTTTTTGTAAAATGTCATCGTCAATCTTTAATTCTTTTTTCATCTGCAAATCGAAACCCCTTTTAAATACCACCTTATTTGAAGAATCAACAAACATAATCAAATTAATCTTTAGCTCTGAATATGTTTCATCAGGTAGATTTTTCTTGACATATAATGGATCAGCATCAATAATAAAACTATAAGTTTCATCCCATGCAGCCCAGTCACCAACTGCACTGCTTAACGCTGATAAGTCATCATTCAATATACTTAATATCCTTTCTCCACTATTTAAAACATGTTTTCTTTCGATGTTTAGAAAGCCTTTTAGGAACATGGTTGAAGATAGTGCATAGATTACAACGAGCAGACAGATAATGGTAATGCTAATTGAAAAAAGCGTTTTAAGCCGCAAGGTCATATTACATTTTATCACAGTAAAGAAAAAAATATGATTTCAATGATATAATCTCAAAATATGAAGGTCGTAATCCAGAGAGTAG